>BNJU01000411.1_pt1 | contig 141585 bp, 189 predicted proteins | sample 8539281 | NCBI WGS metagenome assembly BNJU01 (sample SAMD00202456, study PRJDB9452) | human saliva metagenome | isolation source: human saliva | place: Japan
AATTTTTGTGAAGACAGTTAAGGAGCCGGGGTTAAAGGGAGCCTTGCGCTCCTTTATTCATCCTGAAAAGCAGACCTTTGAAGCGGTCAAGGATTTAACTTTTGAAGTTCCAAAAGGGCAGATTTTTAGGATTTATCGGGGCAAATGGTGCTGGGAAGTCAACCACCATCAAAAATGCTGACAGGAATTTTTGAAGCCCACATCTGGCTTTTTGTCGGATTAACGGCAAGATTCCGCAGGATAATCGCCAAGATTATGTCAAGGATATTGAGTCGTTTTTCGGACAACGCACCCAGTTATGGTGGGATTTGGCTCTGCAAGAGACCTACACGGTTTTGAAAGAGATCTATGATGTACCGGACTCGCTTTTTCCATAAGCGCATGGACTTTTTGAATGAAGTTTTTGGATTTGAAGGAATTTATCAAGGATCCTGTACGGACTCTTTCACTAGGTCAACGGATGCGGGCGGATATTGCGGCTTCCTTGCTTCACAATCCCAAAGTTCTCTTTTTTAGATGAACCGACTATTGGTTTGGATGTGTCTGTCAAGGACAACATTCGTCGGGCCATTACCCAGATTAATCAGGAGGAAGAGACAACTATTCTCTTGACTACTCATGATTTGAGTGATATTGAGCAACTCTGTGATCGGATTTTTATGATTGATAAGGGGCAAGAGATTTTTGATGGAACGGTGAGCCAGCTCAAGGAGACCTTTGGAAAGATGAAGACTCTCTCCTTTGACCTGACGCCAGGTCAAAATCATCTAGTCTCTCATTATGAGGGCTTGCCTGATATGTCCATTGATAGACAAGGAAATACTCTCAATATTGAATTCGATAGTTCCCTGCTACCAGTCGGCCGATATTATCAAGCAAACCTTATCTGATTTTGAGGTCCGTGATTTGAAGATGGTAGATACGGATATTGAAGATATTATCCGTCGCTTCTATCGAAAGGAGCTCTAAGATGGTCAAATTGTGGAGACGTTATAAACCCTTTATCAATGCAGGGATTCAGGAGTTGATTAGCTATCGAGTCAACTTTATTCTTTATCGGATTGGCGATGTCATGGGTGCTTTTGTGGCTTTTTTTATCTATGGAAGGCTGTCTTTGATTCCTCCCAGGAGCCTTTTGATTCAGGGCTTCAGTATGGCGGATATCACCCTCTACATCATCATGAGTTTTGTGACTAATCTTCTGACTAGGTCGGATTCTTCCTTTATGATTGGTGATGAGGTCAAGGATGGTTCCATTATCATGCGCTTGTTGCGACCAGTGCATTTTGCGGCTTCTTACCTCTTTACGGAGCTTGGTTCCAAGTGGTTGATTTTTTTATCTCTGTTGGACTGCCATTTTTTTAAGTGTCATTGTTTTGATGAAAATCTTATCTGGGCAAGGGATTGTAGAAGTGCTGGGACTAACTACCCTTTATCTTTTTAGCTTAACGCTGGCCTATCTGATTAACTTTTTCTTTAATATCTGCTTTGGATTTTCAGCCTTTGTATTTAAAAATCTTTGGGGTTCCAACCTACTCAAGACTTCAATAGTGGACTTTATGTCTGGCAGTTTGATTCCCTTGACTTTCTTTCCAAAGGTCATTTCAGATATTCTGTCCTTCTTACCTTTCTCATCCTTAATTTACACTCCGGTCATGATTATTGTTGGGAAATACGATGCTAGTCAGATTCTTCAAGCACTTTTGCTTCAGCTTTTCTGGCTTATAGTGATGGTGGGCTTGTCTCAGTTGATTTGGAAACGAGTCCAGTCATTTATCACCATTCAGGGAGGTTAGGATGAAGAAATATCAACGCATGCATCTGATTTTTATCAGACAGTACATCAAGCAAATCATGGAATACAAGGTAGATTTTGTGGTTGGTGTGTTGGGAGTCTTTCTGACTCAAGGCCTGAACCTCTTGTTTCTCAATGTCATCTTTCAACACATTCCCTCCTTAGAAGGTTGGACTTTTCAAGAAATTGCCTTTATCTATGGATTTTCCTTAATTCCAAAGGGACTAGATCATCTCTTTTTTGACAATCTCTGGGCTTTAGGTCAACGACTAGTTCGAAAAGGGGAGTTTGACAAGTATCTGACTCGTCCTATCAATCCTCTCTTTCACATCCTCGTTGAGACCTTTCAGATTGATGCCTTGGGTGAACTCTTGGTCGGTGGCATTCTATTAGGTACAACAGTGACTAGCATCGCTTGGACTCTTCCAAAATTCCTGCTTTTCCTAGTTTGTATTCCTTTTGCGACCTTGATTTATACTTCCTTGAAAATTGCTACAGCCAGCATCGCTTTTTGGACCAAGCAGTCAGGTGCCATGATTTACATTTTTTATATGTTCAATGATTTCGCCAAATACCCGATTTCTATTTACAATTCGCTCCTTCGTTGGTTAATTAGCTTTATTGTACCTTTCGCCTTTACGGCCTACTATCCTGCCAGCTATTTCTTGCAGGACAAGGATGGACTCTTTAATATTGGTGGTTTGATTCTGATTTCCCTTGTTTTCTTTGTTATTTCCCTCAAACTTTGGGACAGGGGATTGGATGCCTACGAAAGTGCTGGTTCGTAAGAGGTAAAGTAAGACTAAAATCAAGAAAGGAACTTATGATGTTTGTAATTAAAGAAGTCAAGGGTGAAGATCAAAAAATGGCAGTTGTCGCTGAGAATTTAAGGGATTTGCCAGAATGGTTTGGAATACCAGAAAGCACGCAAGCCTACATCGAAGGAGCTAAGGATTTACGAGTGGGCTGCTTATCAAGAAAGTGATGTAGTAGGGTTTATAAGTTTATCATATTCGAGTGAAGATTGTGCTGAAATTGACTGTCTAGGCGTGAAAAAAACATTTCAAGGGCAAGGAATTGGAAGGGAATTAATTACGACTATAGAAAGAGAAGCAGTCAAACAAGTGGACTACCTACAGGTCAAAACAGTCGCAGAAGGTTCAAATAAAGATTATGATCGAACCAATGTCTTTTATCGCAGTCTTGGTTTTAAAAAATTAGAGATTTTTCCATCTTTATGGGATCCACAGAATCCATGTCAGATTCTGATTAAAAAGATCAACTAAAAGTGCTTGACATCCGCTCTCAGAGTGCTATACTAAGAAGGTAATCGCCGATTTAGCTCAGTTGGTAGAGCAACGCACTCGTAACGCGTAGGTCACAGGTTCGATCCCTGCAATCGGCATCAGATGATACATTGAAAAGCCTGTTGTGACGGGCTTTTTTGATGTTGAATTACTTCTTGTACCAATGAAACTCTAACAGTAGTTTTCGTACGTTGATTTTCTATTTCTGATGACTATGTAATAAAGAATATAGAAATCTTTTACTTGGTGACCCTATGCGCCAAAGCCTTGAATATTTAGATAAATTACAAATGTTACAAAAATATTTCAAAAACACTTGACAATCTGTAACATTGTAATATAATAGCTAATATAAATTTAGGTGAGGTATCATAATTATGAAAAAATGGACAAGTTTAGCACTTTTAGGCTTAACTTCTGCAACTCTACTAGTAGCTTGTGGTTCTAAAAAAGAGGAGAACAGTTCTTCTGTAAAAAGAAACACAGACTTCTATGAAATCTGGTCAGAAAAAAACAAATCAGTCTTCTAAAAAGAAAAATACAAAAGCAACTGAATCTAGTTCAGAAGAAACAACACAATCAAGTCAAACAACCACAGCGTCTAATACAACAAGTAGTGACAAAGCTACAGATTCATCTCAAATGGTTCCTGCAGAGCTGGTAGGGACTTGGACAGGTACAACTGAAATCGCAAAAGATGTCCAAATGACAGTGGCTGCGGACGGAACGGTCACTACGACAGCAAACTTTTATCAAGCAGATGTGAACCCAATTCGTACAGCAACGACTAGAGCAAAAGCTGTTCAAGCTTCTGGTAATATCTATTACTGGGAAACAGACGAACCTGGAGCTTTTGATGCCCTTCTTCCAGGTATTGCTGGACTTGGGGGAGCCAATGCCAAGGTAAAAGCCGGTTTCATTTTGGAAGAGGGCCATTATACACCAATTGTATTTGTAACAGGTCTCAATGAAGAGTTTGATTACAGCAAATACAATGATTTCCGTGTTTCACTCACAAAATAAAGACATATTCAACACTCTTAAAATTGACAACACCCCAAAAGTTAGATTTTCCTATCTATCTTTCAGGGTGTTTTCTTATAACCTAATATAAATAAGAAATCAAAACTTCATCGCTCTATTTCTACTTATTATATTGTTGAAGTGCTTTATTATATGCTTTACAGCCTTTTTGGTAATATTCATGTTCTATTCCAGATATATCGACTGTAATGGTGCCATCCTAAACTTTCGGGAAAATACTTATTTTTCGGAAAGTCAAAATGTTGTTATTTATGATATACTTATACTGAGTTTATATCTTTTGGATGTTCCAGGATCATGAACATTCTAATGTTTTATTTAGACACTATGGACCTCTAAGGAGGATGGATTTCAGTGGACTTTCCCAAATATTCATATCAACTCTAGCTGATAAGAGAAATCGAATCTCAAGGAAGTCCTTGAACTACAAAACTCTGTATCAATTTTAAATGAGCCAGGTGAAATTTCTAGCTTAATTTGACAAATTATGAAAAATAAAGGAATAGTAATGGAATTAATTTATAGAACAAAAATTCATAGACCCAATAAATACGAACGCTTTCATAATGAATATTATCAAAAGGGAGATATCATTGAAAAATATACCATTTCTAGCACACGAGTACCAGGTCGTCTAGAAAAAGATGAAACCAGAAGAAATGATTGTAAATATTTGAGCGCGTCTTGGCATATCCAAGATCCTAATATGCCACAATGGCTGAAACAGTATATAGTCAATACATCAGAAACTCATATTGAAGACCTGATAAATGAATTACAGAAAAATGGATATCGTGTGCATACATGTGATGATAAGCCTTTACTTATCTTTAAAGACAAGATTGTTAAAGTTTTTATTGATCAGGTATGGATAGATATTATACCTTTGATAAAATTATATTATAATAGGAAAAAAGTCTCAGATAAATTACTCGAGCAGTTTGAAAAAGATTGGCTTGATCTTAATGTCTCTTATCAACAACTGTTAGATAAGCAAGAGGAAGTGAACTTACTCAAAAAAACGAGGAATTCGATAAATTTTATCAAAAATTTTATGAATCCTACAACTCAGAAAACGCAGCTGGTGAATTAAATAGATTTTTGTTAGATCTGATTTCTACTACAAAGGGTACTGAGAAGGAATATTTTGTACAATTACTGGAGAAGGTTCAAAATCAAGATTTCACGCCTGAACTTTATGCTAATACCTTAGCAACTATATTTACTCGAGAAAGACCCAAGATTCACTAAAATAGTGTATCTCTATTTTTAGGTATATATACCATCGTCACTCCTAAATGATTGTTTCTTATACAAATTGGTAAACTAAACAATAAGTCTTACGTTGGTTATTTGCTTTTAGCTGGCAATTAACAAGGATTTTATTAGTAATTTGTTAAACAAATAATGAGATTACTCTTAAAAAAATTTTTTTGTAACAATAATTGAGTGGACATGATTTGTCCACTCTTTTTGTAAACTTAAATTATCAATAAAAAGAGGTGAAATTAAATGAATTATTATCAAGTTGAGTTTAAGGATCCTGATGATTTCTTAAAAACTCAAACAGAAGATTTTATTAAGACTAATCGTTTATTGCTATTTAAAGAGGATGACGCTTATTATCTTATTTCTCAAGAAAATTACAATGATCAAGAAATCATGGGGAAAATAAAGGATTTTTTTGATCATGAGTTAACATTAAAAAAAAGTTAAAACTCTAACAGAAAGTGATTTTATAAAGAAACTTGAAACAAGTGATAGAAGAGAACTAGTAAAATTCTTATTAAGTGCAAATAAAGAGATAATGCCTCATTATCTAAAGGCTAATTTTGAAAAAAACTGGATGAATTGAAAAAAACATTTGTGGTCTCACTGATTTTAAGAAAGCTGTTCAAGAACTAATTACATACCTTTCATTTCAAGAAAAAAATAAACAATAATGAACAACAGCAACACTTTTTATATTTTTTTATGGCGAGAGGGGATCTGGACGTAAGTTTGCTGTCCAATTTCTGATGTCTCTTTTTGGGATGAATGCAATATTTGTAAATTGTAATAATTTTTTTATTCCTAAGATAGGTGAAAAAGATGTCCCGGTATTAGTTGATTATCTTTCAGCAAGGCCAAGAACAAAATCAGATGTTTTTGATATTTTTAGACAAAAGAAGGGACATTCATTTAATGTCATTATCGCGAGAACTAGTCAGGAGGCAGAATCTATTAGAAAAGAATTACTTGAAGATTTTAACAAGGTATCGATTGTTAATTTCCCGAATTATGATGAATCAGAGCTGAAAGAGATCGGCCTTCAAATGTTAAATCAAAAAGGTATTCAGTTGAGTAATGAAGACTATGAACAATTAATAGCTGAAAATAAAGTACTAAAGGATGCTAAAGAAGTTCGACTTTTTGTTCAAGACCTTGTTGAATTTGCAGTACGAAATAATTATGATCCTTCAGATAAAAACGAATTAAATCTTGATGGATTTATTCTCCAAAATGAATCTTCAGTTGAAGATGAAGAAAATGCGGAGAAAAAGTTGAGTGAATTAATTGGTTTAGAAGAAGTGAAAATAGTCCTAAACCAGCAGTTAGCTTATAATCGAGTTTCTGCGTTGCGTCAGGCTCATGGATTTAGTAATGAAATATCAAATCGACATCTTATTTTTTCTGGAAATCCAGGGACTGGTAAAACAGTAGTTGCTAGGCTTTTTTCAGAAATTTTATACAACAATAAGATAATTCAAGAGAATAAGTTAGTGGAAGTAGGTCGAACGGATCTTGTTGGTGAATATGTTGGCCAAACTGCTCCAAAAGTAAGAAAAGCTTTTGATGATGCAAGGGGAGGAGTGCTCTTTATAGATGAGGCTTATAGTCTTACCCCTAGTAGTGAGAGAGATTTTGGAAATGAAGCTATTTCAGCTCTTATACAAGAAATGGAAAATCGTCGGGATGAGGTGTTGGTTATTTTTGCTGGATATGAAGAATTGATGGCCCAATTCATTAAAACTAACCCGGGACTTTCCTCTAGAATATCTAGAGAAATAAAATTTTTGGATTATACAATTGATCAACTAATTGATATTTTTGGAATTGATAGTAAATAAGAGATATTACCAATTAACCGATGATTGTAAGGTGGTACTACGTCAGCATTTTTCAGAAGTTGTCAATTGTAGAAACTTTGGAAATGCTAGATACGTCCGAAAATTAGTAGATGAAATTGTTTTCAGTCAAGCACAACGAGTGATTGAAGCTGATAAGATTCAGTTAGAAGACGATACCTTTTTAAATCAAATTACATTGACAGACATCAACGAAGCTATTGTGGCTATTGAAGCAAAATTGTCAAAATCAATATCGTTGATAGGATTTGGAAGATAGAAGGAACCTATAATCAACTTTTAAAGAAGAAATCGGTACTTGTCAAATAGTAGTATCGGTAGAAGATTTGAACTAGGAAGTTGATTGAATCTAAACCATTTGAAATGTTATAATATTATTAAAGGATTTAGGGTGATATGAACGATCAAGAACGCTTATTAACTATATTTTTACGATTACAGTCTGGTGCGCATTTAACTAAGGCTCAGCTTGCAGATGAATTTGGTGTTAGTGAAAAGACTATACAACGAGATTTTTCTCTCCTGTCTGGTTTCTTAGATACACAACCGATGGTTGCAGCAGAACTTGCTTACGATACGAGGCATCATACTAGGTATTTAAAAGGGAAATCTTTATTTAATAAAAAGGATATTCTTGTAATTTCAAAGATTTTACTAGAAAATCGTTCTTTGAATAAGGAAGAAAACAAGTCATTACTTGATAGTTTATTGGCACTTATTTCAAAAAGATGAGCAAAAAGAAGTTTCTAGTATTATTGCAAGTGAGTTGCTAAATTATGCACCATTATCAGACACACAAAATCGTATTGATAAGGTTTGGGAATGGTCTGAATTGATTCGTAAGGAGTTGGTCTTAGACATTGATTATCAATCTCCTTATAATACTAAAAAAAGAGCCATACAATTTTTTTCCGGTTTCTCTTTACTATGATACTCATTATTTTTTTACGTAGTAGCCTATAATTTACTATTTGATTCTTATATGACTTTAAAATTAGACAGAATACTTAGTTGGGTAGAATCTAAAAAAGAAAAACCTTCTCTTTCATATGGAAGAAAATTTCGTGATGGAGAAATTCGTAATAAGCGTGTAGATCCATTCATAGGAAAAGAGTTAAATATTAGAGTCCTATTCGTCAATGATCCAACAATTATTGTTGATCAATTCCCTACAGCAAAAATTATTGAAAAAAACATCAAATGGTAATATTATTGAATTTGTGAGTCAAGATACACCAGGGCTGAAGAGGTGGCTGTTGAGTCAAGCGGAAACCCTAAGGGTATTGTCTCCTCAGTCGTTAATTGATGATGTGAAGACTCTTATTGAGAAAATGCAAGAAAATTATATTGACTAGATGCTTGAGAGCGATAAGAAAATTTTTTGTCTGTTAGAAAAGGGTACTGTGATTCTCGCAAGATAAAGAAGTAGTATAGAACAAGAATTCGAATATGTAGTCTAATATTTATGAGGCTAAACATATTGAGTTAAAAGTAATGGAGGTTAATTTAAATGGATTATGTGACTAGAATACATTTAAAAAGAGACGATAACATTAGGAAAGAGTTAATTGATTTCTGTTTAAATAATTCTGAACAGTATGTTGCGATTGGCTGGAGTTGGTTGAGTGAAGATATTAAATTAGATGATTTTTTGGAATATTATAATCGTATTAAAAAACATAATGGTAAAGCAAATCCAGCAATAAATATTTTTAGAGATGCAAAGATAGATTATTTGTTCTGGACTAGAGATTTAAGTGGAAACTACTGGATTTGTAAAGTAAAATCTCCAGCTATAGTAGTTTGCGATACTCATTTGGATATTGGATCAGTCATCCCAGTTGATGCATTTAATGTGGGAATGCAAGTCCCTGGACAGATAAAATCATCGTTTAATAGACCTCTTAGTGGTACCGTCGAGAGGATACGGGATAAAAGTATAATAGAATACTCAAAATTGATATTTAATAAATTTTCGAAAAAGAGTTATTTTGAGGTAACAACCTACAGTGGAGGTCTCTTAGATAATCTGCCTGAATTTGATTTAGAAGAACTTGTCATTTCATACCTTCAAATTAAGGAAAACTATTATGTCCTTTCTAATTCAATTGCGAAGAAGTCAACGACAATAAAGATTGAATGTGAAATGATTTCAAGAGAAATTGACAACCCTAGAAAAGCAGTAGTTCAAGTGAAAGGCAAGAAGGCAAAGGAACTTGACGCTTTAGAATTTAAACAATATGTAGATGAAGGTTATCTAGTATATTTATATGCTCCGAGAGTGATAAATTTAGATAAGATTGAAAATGTAGTTAGGATAGGGGACGACGATTTATTAGATTTCTATGAGAAATATAAATTAATCCTACCAGCATCTATAGCTCAGTGGGAAGACTTATTTACTAGTAAGAGTGATTAAGATGTAGAGATAGTAACTTTGATCGTTGAATTTCTTTTTATTATTTCAATCTCTACCTTTTTTTATAGACAGTTATAAAGTCTATCAGAATAAGTCTTGTAAGTGTATGAGTTAATTCTTACAGACCTAAACTATTCCCCTATTTAAAAAAATAATGATTCATATTTTTATGAAATTAATTAGTAGATATAGTTCCGAAAAAGCCGTTATATTACGCTGTTTTTTTAGTTCAACTGAAACCCATACTTTTCAAACCAGGTCATACGCAAAGTTTTTTTATTTGTACCAAATTGAATTTTATTCTATTTGTATATGAAATCTCATTTAGTTAAATTACCTTTAAATTCGGTATATTATTGTTGATTGTAGCTCGTTAAAACAATTAGAATGCTTGCAATCGGCATAGGAAGAAACGGCTTTGAAGGAGCGAGACGACGAATGATGGTGATAACCGATTCGTTCTGTCTCGCTCTTTTTTTGACCGCATAGGCGCCATTTTTGACCGCTTAGTCAAAAGTCCTTGTCTCCGTAGGAGCTCTCTGCTATCATAGAATCATCAAAGGAAGAAATACTTCCGAATAATCAAAATGAGGTATATGATGATGAAAAAACTACTTGGACTTGGATTTATTTTGGCTGCTCTTGCGGTTGTCACAATGGGAATGGTTGGCTTTTCCAAAGCTCGATGTGAATATCTGGCCCTCTATTTCCCTGTTCTCTTATTTGCTTTCTTTACTCTTGAAAATCTGTTGAAACAGGACTACAAGGCAAGTGTCATCTGTGCTTTAATTGCTCTGATGATTGCAAACGCGATCTACGATCTCTTGCCGGTTTCAAATGGCTTAGTGATCACAGCGGGTGTCCTTGCTTGCGTGGGTCTTAGTTTTCTTTTACCGGATAAGAATAGCAACAAATAAAGGAAGGAGGCTGGGACAAAAGTCCTAGCCTCTCAATTGTTTTTGGATTGTCGAGCAAGACGCAGTGGTTGAGTGGGCTCTACTACGCTGATTTCATCAGCTTTTACAGCCCTACTCAACTGTGCGGAGGTGGGACGACGAAATCGAATTCTAACGAATTACCGATTTCTGTCCCACTCTCTTTACTTCTCAAAAACTACCTCTTGATGGGGCAAAACGTGCCACTTACTGAAAAGCCCTTGTTTTGTTTTCAACAGCTGTTATAATGGTACTATCAAAACGTTGGGAAAGGAGTTTTATGAAAGTTAGAATCGAATTGGATCCATCAATGGACGAGCCTGAGATCTTGATTCGAGCTCCCGCGCTTGACCCCGGAGTTGACCCAGCTGCAAGAGAGAATCCTAGAACAAAAGGTCGCTCCTTTGGCCTTCTACAAGGATCGAAGTGAGTATTTTCTGGATGTGGCATCGATCCTCTTTTTTGAGACGGACGGGGAGAAGATTTTTGGGCACACCAAGGACGAGGCCTATGAGGTCAAGCAGAAGCTCTATGAGTTGGAGGAGCTGCTTCCCATCGCCTTTTGTCGGATATCCAAATCCACCATTGTCAACGCAAAGCAGATCTATTCTCTAGGAAAAGTCTTTTTCAGGGAACCAGCACGGTCAATTTCTACCAGACCCATAAGCAGGTTCACGTATCCAGACGCTACTATCAACTCTTAAAAGAACGACTAAATGAAATGAGGTAATATCATGAGAAAAAAATTAATTGGAGTATTCTTAATCCTTTTAGCAGCCTTAATCCTCTTACAAGGCTATTTTGTAAAATGGGACATCAGCATCTGGACCTTAGCTTGGGTCACCTTGCTTGCAGTCCTGTCCCTCTCTAGTTTCTTAAAACGCCATTTTGGTTGGGGCTTCATCTATGGACTTTTAGCCCTCTTTTGTCTCAATGGGCAATACCATTTCCTTCCGGTGTCCAATTCAGTTGTCATCCTTTCCTCAATTCTCGCTGTGATTGGGCTCAATATTTTGTTTAAACCCTCTAAGAAAACAAAAGCCCGCCTAGCTTCCTATTCTGCTGGGTCCATGAGTAAGTCGGATGGCAATGACATCGATGTCACTTTTTCAACAGTGACAAAATATCTCAATGACCAACACTTTACCCACGGAAGTGCAGATGTAAGTATGGGAGAAGCTTCGGTTTATTTTGACAATTGCCGGATCGAGGGTCCTTCTGCTCAGTTTGTTGTCGATGTTTCCCTTGGGAGTCTGAGCCTCTATGTACCAAGCGATTGGCGTGTCCATGTAAATGTGGATAATTCCCTCTCAGCGATCCAGCACCAGGAAAATCCAAGTGCTCTGACAAGTAAGGATTTCTACATTACGGGCGATGTTTCCTTGGGAAATCTAGAAATTATCTATGTCGGAGCGAATTCGTTTTCTTAAGTCGGAAATGAAAAACTTTGGCCAAAAGCTTGCCAAGAGAGATTTTTTTTGGTAATATAGTACGGTATGTGGTGCTAGCACATCCGTTATATTAGATCTAATAGGAGGAAACACAGAAATGGCTAAAGTATGTTATTTCACAGGTCGTAAGACTGTATCAGGTAACAACCGTTCACACGCTATGAACCAAACAAAACGTGCCGTAAAACCAAACCTTCAAAAAGTAACTGTCCTTATCGATGGTAAACCTAAAAAAGTTTGGGCTTCAGCTCGTGCATTGAAATCTGGTAAAGTAGAACGCGTTTAATAAAGAATATAGAACCTCATAGAGGTTCTTTTCTTTTTCTCTAGAGACAGCTGTCACAGCGGGAGAAGAATAATCCCTACCCTTTTACAGCTGATCTCTTTTATGGTAAAATAGAATATAAAATACTTTTGAGGTAGAAATTATGACAGTAAAAATCAATACAAAGGACGGTCAAATTGAATTGACTGATGAGGTTATCGCAACTGTTGTAGGCGGTGCCGCTACTGAGATCTTCGGTGTGGTTGGAATGGCCAGCAAAAATGCGATCAAAGATAATTTCCAAGCCCTCCTAGGGAAAGAAAACTTCTCTAAAGGTGTTGTTGTCAAAACAACGGAAGCAGGAACTATCGCAGTTGATGTTTACACTGTTTTGAGCTATGGAACAAAGATTAGCGAAGTCTCAAAAAATATTCAAGAACGTGTGAAATTTAGTTTGGAAAATCAACTTGGAATCACTACGGATACTGTGAATGTCTATATTCAAAATATCAAGATTGTGGGAGAATAATCGTGGCTAATATTACTACAAGTTTATTTCAAGAAATGGTTCAAGCGGGGGCTACGCGCTTAAATAAACAAGCGGAATATGTAAACTCTTTGAACGTCTTTCCTGTACCAGACGGGAGATACAGGGACTAATATGGGAATGACCATCGAAAATGGGGCCAAAGAAGTATCTGACCGTTCTGCATCAACTGTTGGAGAAGCAGCAGGGATCTTCGCTAAAGGTCTCTTGATGGGTGCGCGTGGGAACTCAGGAGTCATCACTTCTCAATTGTTCCGCGGATTTTCTCAAAGTGTCAAAGACAAAGAAGAATTGGATGGAGCAGCGCTTGCAGCAGCCTTCCAGTCTGGGTGTAGAAGTTGCTTATAAAGCCGTTATGAAGCCAGTTGAAGGAACCATTTTGACGGTTTCTCGTGGGGCAGCTATCGGGGCCAAGAAAAAAGCAGAATCTACCAATGATGCAGTAGAAGTCATGCGTGCAGCTCTTGAAGGAGCTAAAACAGCTCTTGCGAAGACTCCAGATATGTTGCCAGTCTTGAAAGAAGTTGGCGTGGTAGACTCTGGTGGTCAAGGGTTGGTCTTCATCTATGAAGGATTCTTGTCAGCCTTGACAGGTGAATTTCATCGCTTCTGAAGAGTTCCAAGCAACACCTGCAACCATGTCAGAAATGATCAATGCAGAACACCACAAGTCAGTCGCTGGCCATGTCGCAACTGAAGACATCAAGTTTGGTTACTGTACAGAAATCATGGTCGCTTTGAAACAAGGTCCAACCTATGTCAAAGACTTCGATTACGATGAATTCCGTAACTATTTGAACAACCTTGGGGATTCCCTATTGGTGGTGAATGACGATGAGATTGTCAAAGTTCACGTCCATACAGAAGATCCAGGTCTTGTCATGCAAGAAGGTCTTAAGTACGGAAGCTTGGTCAAGGTCAAAGTCGACAACATGCGCAACCAACACGAAGCGCAAGTTGAAAAAGAAGAACGTCAAGCCAAACCAGTTGAAGAAAAAGAATATGCCATCATCGCAGTAGTTGCTGGTGATGGATTGGCTGATATCTTTAAAGCGCAAGGAGTGGATTACATCATCTCTGGTGGTCAAACCATGAACCCATCAACAGAAGACTTTGTCAAAGCGGTTGAAGAGTTGAATGCACGCAACATTATTATCTTGCCAAACAACAAAAATATCTTGATGGCTGCTCAATCTGCAGCAGAAGTGATTGATCAACCTGCAGCAGTTGTTGAGACCAAGACCATCCCTCAAGGATTGACTAGTCTTCTTGCCTTTGATGAAAGCAAGTCGATCGAAGAAAACTACGAACGCATGAGCGCTTCATTGGGCGATGTTGTGTCTGGTAGTGTGACAACAGCGGTTCGCGATACCACTATTGATGGGCTTGAAATCCATGAAAATGATAATCTTGGAATGGTCGATGGCAAAATCGTTGTTTCAAATCCAGATATGATGGAAACCTTGGAAGAAACATTCGCTCATATGTTGGATGAAGACAGTGAAATTGTGACCATCTATGTCGGTGAAGACGGCAGTGAGGAGTTGGCAAATGAATTGGCCCAAGCCCTTGCTGAGAAGTATGAGGATGTAGAAGTGGAAATCCACCAAGGTGGCCAACCAGTCTACCCATACTTGTTTAGTGTAGAATAATTGAACAGAAGGTTCCTTTCGGAACCTTTTTTTGTATATAGAAAAACGAGGAGATTCCCTATGAAATCAGCGTGATTCAGAGGGATTGAGACTGAAGTGAACCCTCCACTGAGGCTTTATTCGTGAGAAAAAGGAGTTTCTGCAAAAAGTCTCACATTCATCAGATTTTTTATTCAAATGGAAAGAGCTTGAAAATGAGGGGAAATGGTTTGAGCAGTGGAGTTTTTAGACAAGAAAGACGCGATATGTTATACTGGTATCAGTATGTGAAAGGAGAGTTATAAAAATGAAGAAATTTTTTGTAACCCTTGGGCTAGCCATTTTGGTATTGACTGGTTGTTCGCAATCCCAAACAAAGAAAACTACAACCGCTAGCTCATCTAGCAGTTCCTCTGTTAAAAAAGAAGTAAAAAATGAAGAAAAAACCACAACCTTAGTAGGAGATATCAATGGAACAAAACACCGGGATATCATCAAGTCTAAGGGAGATAAGGTTGAAAACCTTCGCATCGAAGTGACGGCCGATCTGCCCCAACAACTTGGGACCATCGCAGCAGAAAAGTCACCTGAAGAGCTCACAGCAGCTATTCAAGCTTTGCTGGAGCAAAATGAAGACTATAAGAAGCTAAAAACCGTTCCCGGTTTTAGTTTGGAATACACAGTCACCCCAGAGAAAAAATTGCTCTCAACCAGTGTGATTGACCTCAACCAAATTGACGCCAAGTCTCTAGAAGAAATTTCTTACTTCAAAGATGCTGGTCTCAATGATTTGAAAAACATGAAGGCAGATGCCTTGGTCGAAGGCCTTGAAACTGCATGGCATGAAAGAAGAAGGTCAGTAAGAAGAATAGAAAAAGTCGAGTGAAGTCACTTGGCTTTTTTTAGTGACTTTTGTCATGTGAGCGAGTGACAAAATTATCTAGTGGCTGTTATTTTCTTTCGCTATAATATAGTCAGAAAGTAAGAGGTAAGGAAAAATGAAACAATGGTTCTATAAAGTGTTTACGTTAACAGTGGTGGGGATGGTCGTCTATTTGATCTTTTCAAAGGATGATAGTCTCTATTACCATTTTCCTTGGGAATTATTTGCTGGGATTGGCATCATGAGCTGGGCGGTTCAAGAAGGATTGAAAATGATCAAGGCTGTTAAAAAGGAGATGGAGCAATGAAAAAGAAGTTTGAAATTGGATTGGTAGCTGTTTTGTGTTTGCTCCTTTGGGCAACTGAGATGATGACGGGCTGGTTTTCTGCCTATTTTCCTAGCTGGTTTTTCCAAACAGTTTGGGGAGTGACCTTGGTCGTCTTTGTCATCATTCCAGCTAGCCAAGCCTGCTTGAAAGGAGAGTATCATGAGCGTCATTAGAGTAGAGAACTTGAAAAAAAGCATCAAAGGAAAAGTCATTTTAGAAGATCTTTCTTTTGCGGTTGAACGGGGGGATTGTCTGGCCTTAATCGGGCCAAACGGAGCTGGGAAAACAACCTTGATGAACTGTCTTCTGGGAGATATGAAAGTGACTTCTGGAATCATTGAAGTAGAGGGGAAGGCTCCTGGTCATCCTCGATTAAAGGCTAGTGTCTCCTATCTCCCTCAAGAGAATGCCATCGTTCAAAAGTTAACCGTGCAGGAACTGATCAGTTTCTTTCGCTCCATTTATCCCAACCCTTTAACGGTCAATGACATCGATGATTTATTGCGTTTTACTCCAGAACAAAAAAAGCAATTAGCCAGTAAGCTGTCTGGTGGGCAAAAGCGTCTTTTATCCTTTGTGTTGACCTTGATTGGTCGTCCCAGTCTTCTGTTTCTGGATGAGCCAACTGCTGGAATGGATACATCCACTCGCCAACGCTTTTGGGAAATCGTCGGGCATTTAAAGGAAGAGGGTGTGACTATTGTCTATTCTTCCCATTACATCGAGGAAGTAGAGCATACAGCTGATCGGATTTCTGGTCTTGCATCAGGGCCATTTGCTTCGGGATACGACACCTCTCGCTATGAGAAGCGAAGAGGTAGAAAAACATTTCACCCTGCCTTTGCGTTACCAAGCTCTAGTGGCAGAGATGGAAGGCATTGGTGAAGTGATCATTAAACCCGATGCTCTTCAGGTTGTGACACGTGATGCCAATCGTTTGTGGAGGCGATTGCAAGAAGAAGGATGTTCGATCCAAGAGATCGAGGTAACCAATAGAAGTTTATTGGATTCTATTTTTGAAAATACAAAGGAAGTAGGTAGAGAAGATGAAACGCATGAAAGCTCTCGGCGTGGTTGAGTGGCATTTGACTAGACGCCAAGCCATTTATTACTTGTTATCAATTGGGATGCCCACGGCCTTTTATCTCTTCTTTTCAGGGATGTACCAGGACACGCCAGGGGCACCCGCTCACTTTATGAGGGATTATCTTTTGTCCATGACGGCTTTTTCCATGATGTCTACGGCTATCTTTTCTTTTCCAACCGTTCTTGAAACCGATCGACTCAATAATTGGCAAAAAGTCTTGCGCCATACCCCCGTATCTATGGTAGAATATTATCTAATAAAGGTTGTGGGTCTCTTTGTCGATTTTCTCCTATCGATTGGAGTTGTCTTTACCGTGGGCCATGTGGTGCGGCATGTGAATATGTCCTTGCAGGATTGGGTCTTGTCGGCCTTTATTCTCATCCTAGGAAGCCTAGCGTTTGTGGCTCTCGGTCTGGTCTTGACCCTGCTTCCTTCTAGTCAATTGATGTCTGTTGTAGGTAATCTCCTTTACATGGGACTGGCTGTCATGGGTGGCCTTTGGATGCCCATTAGCCTCTTTCCAGAATGGATGCAAGCCATCGGCAAATGCCTTCCAACCTATCAATTGATGGAACTGATTAAGACCTTTTTAAACAAGGGGCAGATCAATGTCTTTGCGAGTGTCTATTTAACCTTGTTTACCCTGGTCTTGTTTGCCCTTGTTATCATCTATCGTCGTCATTCTGAGGTTCGTTCATGATTGAAAAACTCAAAGCGTATTCATTATATGTTTTACGCTAGCCTAGTCTTTATGGGATTCCCATTTATCTCTATTTTATTGGGTGAGGTTCCCTACTGGCACTTCTTTTTAGCCCTCTTGTTTATTGCTTCCTATCTAGGAATCTTGATTACTGAAAACAAGAAGCTGATCTGGATTTGTTGGCTGTACCTCCTAGCCTATGTAGCAGGAAATACTCTTTTTATTAACGCCAACTATTTTTGGTTTTATTTCTTCATCAGTAACCTGTTAGTCTATCACTTTGAGATTAGCGATTTTCGCTCTCCTTATCTTTGGACAGTTTTTCTATCGCAATTCCTACTTTTTGGAGTTATCTTTTTCAGACAGAATGCGATGGAGTATGAATGGGTATTTTTAATCATCATTTTCTTCTTTACCCATGCCATGACCTACGGCATGATCCGGATTCGGATGATGGAAGAGTTGAAAGCTGACCATGCCAAGCAAAATGCCCAGATCAATCTCTTTGCTGGCAGAAAACGAGCGCCATCGGATTGGCCGTGATCTGCATGACAGTCTAGGACACACCTTTGCCATGCTCAGTGTCAAGGCGGACCTAGCTGATCAATTCTTAGCATTGGGTCAGGTTGAGAAGGCGCAGGAGCAGGTGCAAGAGATTCAAGCCATCAGTCAAGAGTCCATGCACCAAGTCCGAGAGATTGTCGAGAACTTGAAGCAGCGAACCCTGGCAAGAGAGCTAGAAACCGTCAAGCAAATGCTAGAAGTGGCTCAAATCAAAGTGGAGATTCAAAACGAGCTTGATACAGCTAGCATCTCGCCGATCCTAGAATCTGCTCTGGCCATGGTATCTCTGGAATTAGCTACCAATATGATCAAACATGCCAAAGCGACGCAAGCTCTTCTCTCTTATCGCTCCACCGAGACAGGTGTGGAAATGGTCGCAGAAGATAATGGCATCGGCTTTGACACAGTCTCCGATAAAGACCTGCACTCGATTCGCGAACGGATTGCCTTGTTGGGAGGAGAGCTGGAGATCAGTCATCAACACAAGCCGACCCGGATAGAAATACGGATCCCCTATCAAGAAAGGAAATAAGATGCGCTTATTAGTTGCTGAAGACCAAAGTATGTTACGCGATGCGCTCTGCCAGCTCTTGCTCCTACAAGAGGATGTGGAAGATGTCTTGCAGGCTGGCGATGGGCAAGAGGCCATTCGTTTACTCGAAACACATCCAGTCGATATTGCGATTTTAGATATCGAAATGCCCATCAAAACTGGGTTAGAAGTGTTGGAATGGGCTAAAAGTCAACAACCCCAGCTCAAGGTCGTCATCGTTACCACCTTTAAGCGACCGGGCTATTTGAGCGGGCCCTCAAGGCTGGAGTCGATGCCTATGTCTTAAAAGAACGCCGCATTACGGATTTGATGGCCACTCTGCATACCGTTTTAGCAGGGCAAAAAGAATATTCGCCTGAATTAATGGAAGGGATTTTGACCCATCCCAATCCTCTAAGCCCTCAAGAAAAGGCAGTTTTAAAAGAAGTCGCAAAAGGGGCTTCTAACCAAGAAATTGCTGATCGCTTATTTCTCTCAAACGGGACCATCCGCAATTATATGTCAGCCATTCTGACCAAGTTGGATGCGGAAAACCGGACCGAGGCAGCAAAGATCGCTCAAGAAAAGGGTTGGTTATAAGGAAGAAAAGTTTCTAGGAGTTCCTAGAGACTTTTTTCTGATAGACCTAGCATTTTTAGAACAACTCTCATTCTTCGGATTTGGATAGAAAATTCAGAAAATTTACTATTTTTCCTTGAAATATTTTCTAAAAATGGTATGATAGTAGCATGCTAATTTGATATACAAAGTACTGGAAAGGAGAGACATGGAGAAAATTACCTTAGAAACTGCAAAAACCGGTTCAGAGCTCGTTCTTGAAACCCTGCGTGATTTGGGCATTGACACGATTTTTGGTTATCCTGGTGGAGCGGTTTTGCCTTTATACGATGCCATCTATAGCTTTGAGGGTATCCAGCATATCTTGGGTCGTCATGAACAAGGATGCTTGCATGAGGCTGAAGGCTACGCCAAATCAACTGGAAAGCTGGGTGTCGCAGTCGTCACTAGTGGACCGGGGGCGACCAATGCCATTACAGGGATTGCAGATGCCATGAGCGATAGCGTTCCCTTATTAGTCTTCACTGGTCAAGTCAATCGTGCTGGGATCGGGAAAGACGCCTTCCAAGAAGCAGATATTGTGGGAATTACCATGCCCATCACCAAGTACAACTATCAAGTACGTGAGACGGCAGATATTCCGCGAATTATCACAGAAGCTGTCCATATTGCGACGACCTGGACGTCCCTGGTCCGGTGGTAATTGACCTTCCAAAGGATGTGTCTGCTTTAGAGACAGATTTTCATCTATGAACCAAGTGTGAAGCTTCCAAGCTACCAGCCTACCATTGAACCCAATGAATTGCAGATCAAAAAGATTTTGAAGCAATTGAGTAAGGCTAAAAAACCAGTTCTTCTTGCTGGTGGTGGGGTGAGTTACGCTGGAGCTGCAAAAGAGTTGATTGCTCTAGCAGAGCGCTATCAGATTCCAGTAGTGACCAGTCTGTTAGGTCAAGGAACGATTGCAACCAGTCATCCTCTTTTCCTAGGGATGGGAGGAATGCACGGATCCTTCGCGGCCAATATCGCTATGACAGAGACAGATTTCATGATCAGTGTTGGTTGTCGATTTGATGACCGTTTGACAGGGAATCCAAAGACTTTCGCTAAAAATGCTAAGGTTGCCCATATCGACATTGATCCTGCAGAGATTGGTAAGATCATTGCTGTCGACATTCCTGTGGTTGGCGATGCAAAGAAAGCCTTGCAACAGTTGCTAGCAGAGCCAACGGTTCATAACAACACAGAAAAATGGATTGAAAAGGTGACCCAAGATAAGAACCGAGTTCGTTCATACGACAAGAAGGAACGGGTTGTGCAGCCACAAGCTGTGATTGAACGCATTGGAGAGTTGACCAAGGGGGGACGCTATTGTCGTCACAGACGTTGGACAACACCAAATGTGGGCAGCTCAATACTATCCTTACCAAAATGAGCGCCAATTGGTAACATCTGGTGGTCTAGGAACGATGGGATTCGGTGTTCCTGCAGCTATCGGAGCGAAAATTGCCAATCCAGATAAAGAAGTTGTTCTCTTTGTCGGAGATGGTGGTTTCCAAATGACCAACCAAGAATTGGCGATCTTAAATATTTATAAGGTTCCGATCAAGGTCGTTATGCTCAACAACCACTCGCTTGGGATGGTCCGTCAATGGCAAGAAGCCTTCTATGATGGTCGGACGTCAGAGTCAGTCTTTGATAGCCTTCCGGATTTCCAATTGATGGCGCAAGCTTACGGGATCAAGAATTATAAATTTGATAATCCTGAAACTCTTGAGAAGGATTTGGAAGTCATCACAGAAGATGTACCAATGTTCATCGAAGTAGACATTTCTCGGAAAGAGCATGTCTTGCCGATGGTACCAGCTGGTAAGAGTAATCATGAGATGTTGGGGGTGAAGTTTAATGCGTAGAATGTTAACAGCCAAACTTCAAAACCGATCAGGTGTTCTGAACCGCTTTACTGGAGTCTTGTCGAGACGTCAAGTCAATATCGAAAGTATCTCTGTTGGCGCAACAGAAAACCCTAATGTATCGCGGATTACCATTATCATTGATGTTGCTTCGCATGATGAAGTAGAGCAAATCATCAAACAGCTCAACCGCCAGATTGATGTGATTCGCATTCGTGATATCACTGACAAACCACACTTGGAGCGCGAAGTGATCCTGGTGAAAGTTTCTGCACCAGCTGAGAAGCGGGCAGAAATATTGGCCATTATCCAACCTTTCCGTGCGACCGTGGTCGATGTAGCTCCAAGCTCTATCACCGTTCAAATGACGGGAAATGCAGAAAAGAGCGAAGCCCTCATTCGTGTTATTCGACCTTATGGGATTAAAAACATTGCCCGCACCGGTGCAACCGGATTTACTCGAGATTAATTCTCACCTTAACATTGTCAACTCCGCCTTAAAAAGGCAAATAATAAAATAGAAAAGAGATTTTACTTATGGCAGTTCAAATGGAATACGAAAAAGACGTTAAAGTTGCAGCATTAAACGGTAAGAAAATTGCTGTGATCGGTTATGGTTCACAAGGACATGCGCATGCACAAAACTTGCGTGACTCAGGTCATGATGTCATCATCGGTGTACGTCCAGGTAAATCATTCGATAAAGCAAAAGAAGATGGTTTTGATACCTATACAGTAGCAGAAGCAACTAAATTGGCAGACGTGATCATGATTTTGGCTCCGGATGAAATCCAACAAGAATTGTACGAAACAGAAATTGCGCCAAATCTTGAAGCGGGTAATGCTGTTGGTTTTGCACACGGATTCAATATCCACTTTGAATTCATCAAAGTTCCAGCGGATGTCGATGTCTTTATGTGTGCACCGAAAGGACCAGGTCACTTGGTTCGTCGTACTTATACTGAAGGATTTGGTGTACCAGCACTTTACGCAGTCTATCAAGATGCTACAGGTAATGCGAAAGATATCGCTATGGACTGGTGTAAAGGTGTTGGTGCGGCACGCGTTGGTCTTCTTGAAACAACCTACAAAGAAGAAACGGAAGAAGATTTGTTCGGAGAACAAGCTGTACTTTGTGGTGGTTTGACTGCCCTTATCGAAGCTGGTTTTGAAGTATTGACTGAAGCCGGTTATGCTCCAGAATTGGCATACTTTGAAGTTCTTCACGAAATGAAATTGATTGTGGACTTGATCTACGAAGGTGGCTTCAAGAAAATGCGTCAATCAATCTCTAACACTGCTGAATACGGTGACTATGTATCAGGCCCACGTGTAATCACTGAACAAGTGAAAGAAAATATGAAAGCTGTTCTTGCTGACATTCAAAATGGTAACTTCGCTAACGACTTTGTTAACGACTACAAAGCTGGACGTCCAAAATTAACTGCTTACCGTGAACAAGCTGCTAACCTTGAAATTGAAAGTTGGTGCTGAATTGCGTAAAGCGATGCCATTCGTTGGTCAAAACGACGATGACGCCTTCAAAATCTACAACTAATTGTCTGTAGAAGACTAAGCAAGTTGGGACACCCTGGCTTGCTTTTTTGATCAATACACAAGAGGTATGAAATGATAACAGCAAAAGATGTGGCTAAGGCCCATAAAATATTAAGAGGAGTCGTTGTTAATACGCCTCTTGAATACGACCACTATTTATCTGAAAAATATGGGGCAAAGATTTATTTGAAAAAAGAAAACGCCCAACGTGTTCGTTCGTTCAAGATTCGTGGAGCGTATTTTGCAATTTCTCAACTCTCAAAAGAAGAGCGGGAACGTGGTGTAGTGTGTGCTTCTGCAGGAAACCATGCGCAAGGAGTTGCTTATACTTGTAATGAAATGAAGATTCCAGCGACCATCTTCATGCCGATTACAACACCTCAACAAAAGATCGGCCAAGTCCGATTCTTTGGTGGGGATTATGTAACAATTAAGTTGGTCGGGGATACCTTTGATGCGTCAGCAAAGGCGGCCCAAGAATTTACTCTTGCAGAAAAACGGACCTTTATTGACCCGTTTGATGATCCACACGTACAGGCTGGCCAAGGGACAGTGGCCTATGAAATTCTTGAGGAAGCTCGAAAAGAATCGATTGCCTTTGATGCTGTCCTTGTCCCTGTCGGTGGAGGAGGCCTCATTTCAGGTGTTTCTACCTATATCAAAGAAACGGATCCTCGGATTGAGGTCATTGGGGTAGAGGCCGAAGGAGCGCGCTCCATGAAGGCTGCTTTTGAAGCAGGTGGTCCCGTCAAATTACCAGAAATCGATAAGTTTGCAGACGGGATTGCTGTGCAAAAGGTGGGACAATTGACTTATGAAGTGACCCGTCAACATGTGGAAACTCTGGTTGGGGTCGATGAAGGCTTGATTTCAGAGACCTTGATTGATCTTTATTCTAAACAAGGGATCGTAGCTGAACCAGCAGGAGCAGCCAGTGTGGCATCCCTTGAAATCTTGCGCGAATACATCAAGGGTAAAACCATTTGTTGTATTATCTCAGGTGGGAATAATGATATTAACCGTATGCCTGAGATGGAAGAACGGGCTTTGATCTACGATGGAGTAAAACACTACTTTATCGTCAACTTCCCACAACGTCCAGGGGCCCTTCGAGAATTTGTAAATGATATCTTAGGGCCAAACGATGATATCACACGTTTTGAATACATCAAGCGTGCTAGTAAGGGAACAGGCCCTGTCTTGATTGGGGTTACTTTGGCCAATAAGCATGACTATGCAGGCTTGGTTAACCGTATCGAGCGTTTTGATCCGTCTTTCATTAACTTGAACGGCAATGAAACACTCTATAATATGCTGGTCTGAGTATCATGCAGAAATAATCGACTATTTAAGCAATATATTTTTAGGGAATATATTGCTTTTTTATGAAGACTTGTGATATGATATGCGTAAATTAAAAGGAGGAACTTTTTATGCCTGGATTTTTTATCTTTATTTTATTCTTGCTAATGGTTGCAGGATTCATTGTGATTAGCTCACTATATGTGGTCAAGCAACAATCAGTTGCCATCATCGAGCGTTTCGGACGTTATCAAAAAATTAGCGATAGTGGCATTCATATGCGAGCGCCTTTTGGCATCGATAAAATTGCAGCACGAGTTCAATTGCGCGTCTTGCAGAGCGAGATCGTAGTTGAAACGAAAACTCAGGATAACGTATTCGTTACCATGAATGTGGCAACGCAATACCGAGTGAACGAAAGCAACGTAAAGGATGCCTACTACAAACTCATGCGTCCAGAATCACAGATTAAATCATACATTGAAGATGCTCTTCGTTCTTCTGTGCCTAAGTTGACCTTGGATGAATTATTTGAGAAAAAAGATGAAATCGCTCTTGAAGTTCAAAAACAAGTGGCAGAAGAAATGTCAACTTATGGATATATTATTGTTAAAACCTTGATCACCAAAGTTGAGCCAGATGCCGAAGTGAAACAATCCATGAACGAGATCAATGCAGCGCAAAGAAAACGCGTGGCAGCTCAGGAGTTGGCAGAAGCAGATAAGATCAAGATCGTTACTGCTGCCGAAGCTGAGGCGGAAAAAGACCGTTTGCACGGGGTTGGTATTGCCGAGCAACGGAAGGCCATTGTCGATGGATTGGCAGACTCTATTAAAGAGTTAAAAGGTGCGAATGTAGACTTGACCGAAGAACAAATCATGTCTATTCTCTTAACCAACCAGTACTTGGATACCCTTAAATAATTTTGCAGATAAAGAAGGGAATAATACGATTTTCCTACCAGCAAACCCTGATGGCGTTGAAAACATTCGTACACAAATATTATCAGCCCTGAAAGCAAAGTAAACTTTTTATCATTTTTTAAAAAAGGTTCGTATTTTCAGCGATTTTAGTTGACAAAATGTGCAAAAAAATTTATATTAGTATTGGAAATAATAATATAGGAGAAAGATCATGGCTAAATCGAACTTTGAAAAAGTAGAATCAGTTGTTGGATGGGTACGTGATAAGAAAATTACAGGGTATCGTATCAGTAAAGAAACAAATGCCCGTGAAATGTCTATCATTGCCTTGGCTCAAGGACGTGCAAAAGTAAAGAATATCTCGTTTCGAAACGGCACTTGGATTGATTGATTTTTATGACAAAAATCATCAAAAATTCGAAGATTAATTTGTTGTTCCAATTGAAAACCAGAGAGTTTGCTCTCTGGTTTTTTTCGATGCCTCAAAAGCAGAAGCGGTACAAAAAACAGCTTGCTTCCATACTGGTAAGCAAACTGTTTCAAGAGATTAATGTAAGAAGCGTTGAAGGAATTCCTTGGTCCGTTCTTCTTTTGGATTGCTAAAGATTTCTTTGGATCTCCTTGCTCAGCGATGACACCCTTGTCCATGAAGATGACCCGGCTAGAGACATCGCGGGCAAATTCCATTTCGTGGGTGACGACAATCATGGTGAGTCCTTCTTTTGCAAGGTCCTGCATGATTTTCAAGACTTCCCCAACCATTTCTGGGTCTAGGGCAGAAGTCGGTTCATCGAAGAGAATGGCATCAGGATCCATAGAGAGGGCGCGTGCGATAGCGACCCGTTGCTTTTGACCACCTGAAAGTTGTTTCGGACGGGCAGCCCAATATTGAGATCCCATACCGACTTTTTCAAGGTTTTCTTTGGCAACTTTCTCTGCAGTTTCACGATCGCGCTTGAGGACGGTCGTTTGTGCAACGATGGTATTTTCCAAGACATTTAAATTTTCAAAGAGATTAAAGCTTTGGAAAACCATTCCCAATTTCTCGCGGTAGTGGGTAAGATCATACTCAGGATCAAGAACATTTTGCCCACGATAGAGAATCTCTCCAGCTGTGGGAGTCTCTAGAAGATTGATGGAGCGAAGGAAGGTTGATTTTCCGCTACCAGAGCTCCCAATGATGGAGATCACCTCTCCTTTTTCAACGGTGAGCGAAATATCTTTCAAAACCTCATTTTGACCATAAGATTTTTTTAAATGTTGGATTTCAAGAATTTTTTCTGCCATTATTTCACCTCCTTTGACTTGCATTTGATTTGCACCTGTAGTATAAGTATCAGAATCTAAGCGACGTTCGATGTAGCGAAGGATTCGTGTGATAGTAAAGGTGAGAACGAAGTAAATCACAGCGATGATCGTAAAGGTTGGGAAGTATTGGTAGTTTTGAGTTGCGACCGTATTTCCTGTAAAGTACAGTTCAACTACAGAGATAACATTCAAAACAGATGTATCCTTGATGTTAATAACAAATTCATTCCCTGTTGCTGGCAAGATATTGCGAACAACCTGTGGAAGGACGACCTTGCGCATGGTTTGTCCATGGGTCATTCCTAGAGCAGTCGCTGCTTCAAACTGACCTGGATCCACTGCTAAGATCCCACCACGAACAATCTCACTCATATAAGCTCCGGTATTGATTGATACGATAAAGATGGCGGCCCAGGTACGATCCAAGGAAATGTTGAAGGCTTGGGCGGAACCGTAGAAAATGACCATGGATTGAACGATCATCGGAGTTCCACGGAAGATTTCAATGTAGACATTGAGGAACCAACCAAAGGCAGTTTGGCATCCAGCAAGGAATTTATTTTTAGCCTTCGGAGCTGTCCGGAAGACACCGATTAACAAACCGATAATCAACCCAGCGATAGTTCCAGTCATAGAGATTAAGAGGGTCATTCCAGTTCCCCGTAAGAACTGTGGGCCATTATCCTTTAAAATCTTCATCATTTGGCTAAAGAAAGTCTGCTTATCATCACTAGCATCACTGGAAGCTGGTTGCTTCTTAATCATATCATCCATGAGTTTGACTTGGTCTTCAGACGAAATCTTAGCTAGTGCGGCATTGACTTGGTCAATTCTAGTGTCACCCTTCTTCATCCCGATAGCGATAGTCGCATCTTCTTCCCCAACTTCAAATCCTTTTTTGAATTGAATCATCTTAAATTTAGAATTAGCGGACTCGGCGGTTAGGGCTTCGGGACGTTCAGAAACATAGGCATCAATAACGCCCGATTCTAAAGCTTGACGCATCTGGGCAAAATCACCCATTGCAGTTTCTTGTTTCGCACCCTTGAGTTGGGAAATGAGAGAATAGAGGTAGACCCCTTGTTGAGAGGTGACCTTTGCATCCTTAAAGTCATCTAGACTAGTGGCGTTTGCATAGTTTCCATCTTTACGAACGAGCATGACCGGTTCACTGGTATAGTAGCTCTTGGAGAAGGCGACCTCTTTTTTACGTTCAGCGGTTGGACTCATCCCAGCGATAATCATATCGATTTTACCAGAAGTGAGGGCTGGAATTAAACCGTTCCAAGATGTTTTTACGATCAGAGGTTTTTTACCTAACTCCTCAGCAACCTTTTTGGCGATTTGGACATCGTACCCATTGGCATATTGATTGGTACCGTCAATTTTAACAGCTCCATTTGCATCATCTTCTTGGGTCCAGTTGAAAGGAGCATAAGCTGCTTCCATTCCAATTCGTAAATAGTCATCTGCATGAGCAATCTGTGTGATCCCTAGGCAAATGAAAAGCCCTGTTAAGAGCGCGAATAATGTTTTTTTCATTTTTTCTCCTCTTCCTTATTTTAACTTCTCCTATTGTACAGTAAAATAGGCTGCATTTCAAACATGGTCCTCTTTTTATTTAAAAAATGCTATAATAATACAAAGGAGCGTGATCAAATGAAAAAGTATTTGTATGTTTTTTTCGCCTTTCTGGCCTGCCTTTTTGTCAGTCAGAATGTCCATGCATCTAGCCCATCTTATGATGTACTTTACTATGGTGGAACCTTGACCTTGGACACCTGGGACGACGCCACCTATGAGGAAGAACTGGTTTATTATTTCAAAGATTCTTATAGAGGGCAGTATGTTAGCCTAGGAACTGCGGGGAATATGCCACAAGGCTTTGCAATTGAGATACCGCCAAAGGTTGAGGTGGAAGGTCGTGATCTTCAAAGAGAACCCGAGATTACGAATCTAGGTGATGGCTACCGAGTGAAAATTTATAACAGTGGTGTAGCGACAGATACTGTCAAAATTAAAGTTACATGGAAATTAAAAAATCTCCTCTATTCACATAAGGATATCTTGGAGTTGAACTGGAAACCGATCACAGATGGCGATCAGAAGGTGGACGAAGTTCAGTTTCGTGTCATCCCTAAGTTTGCACCAGCTAATGCCCAATCGGAACTGTATATCCATACAGCCTTTATGGGACCGGATGTGACTGTAAAGAAAGAAGATGGAATCTATTCTGCCACTTTCTATAACCTAGGCAAAGGAAAGGTTGTGGAGTTGTATGGTTACTGGTTGAAGTCAGACCTAACTACTTTGTATGATTCTGGTCGAAATACAGGATTAACCAAATTGGATGAATTTCACAAGAACCAAGCTAAAATTGAACAGGAAAAATACTGGACACGCATGTTTTGGAACTGGATCTTGCCAGCCTTCATTATTGCACTCTGGCTTCTTTCTCTCTTGGGTCGCAATCGGTTCAAAAAAATGATTTGGCCTGGTGTGACCTATCCGACTGATACTCGTCTTTATGAGATTCCACAGGACATTGCACCTCTGATCATGAGCTCGGTTGTTTATTCAGCTGAATTAGACGAGGCCTCCCCGACCAATAAAGAGAAGGCGACTCCGCCGGTGTTTACATTTGAAAAATGCTTCAAGCTACTTTGCTGGATCTGATGGATCGTGGAGTGATTGTCTACGAGCAACAAGGAAATGAAGTCGTTTTGACCAGAAAGTCTCATGGACATGTGGATGATTTTGAACGCTCCTTTATGAATATGGCTTTTGGGGATCAAGTTTCCTGTCCTGTTAACCGTCTCTTTGAGAATTATGAATTTAGTGATGATGTATACAAACATGCCAAAAAAGCAGATCAAGATGCCATTCGTTCACTAGGAAGTAAGGCTCAGGCTCGTTTTGATACGGCTGTGAACCAAGTGGCCCGAGATGTTCATCGCAAGGTAGAAGATCTCCATTTGCCAAGCTACTATCGCCCTTTAGAAGCAAAAGAAGAAGCGCAAGCTAGACGAAGTCTCTTCTTTGGTTGGGCTGCTTGGTTTATCGCCCTTGGAGCAGAAATCTTTGCCATCTTTGGGATGGGTTGGTTCTCTGTTCCTTGTTTGATAGGGATCCTCATACTTTGGTTTATGCCAGTGCGCTTCAATGGTGTCTTTAAAGCCTGCCTACGAGATGGGGTTGTCAATCTTGCGGGTGCTGAGCAACGCTATTACTGGGATAGTTTTGGTCGGATGTTGAAAGAGATTGCTCACCTCAACGATGCAGAGTTGCAGTCTCTGGTCCTATGGAATCGCTTATTGGTCTATGCGGCCTTGTATGGTGTAGCTGATCAGGTCACAAAGGTCATGAAACTTCGGAATATTCATTTAGAAAATCAAGCCTTAAACGCCTTCGTTTACACCCCGTTCTATCATGATGTGACCCACTCAAGTCATGCCATGTCTACTTATGGATCGACAGCATCGACAGCTAGTCATTTCACAGTTTCCTCTGGTAGTGGAGGAGGTTTCTCTGGCGGAGGAGGCGGAGGAGGCTTTGGTGCCTTCTAAGCAGCACTAAGAATGGTCTTAGTCGCTCTTTCCCTTCTAGTTTGGAAGGCCTGGTCCAGTCCATAGATTTATGATATAATAGAGCAAATGTAAGTTTAGGAGAAAAAGATGTTTCTGATCGAATTAATCAAGGCGGTTCTTTTTGGGATTGTCGAGGGGATTACAGAATGGTTGCCGATCTCAAGTACAGGTCACTTGATTCTGTTACAGGATTTTGTGCAGTTTAAAAATCAAGATCCAGCCTTTATGGAGATGTTCAATGTCGTGATCCAATTGGGTGCGATCCTAGCGGTTGTGGTGATTTATTTCGATAAATTGTATCCCTTCAAACCTGGTAAATCTCCACTAGAAGTACGTCGAACTTGGCAATTATGGGCAAAAGTTGCGGTTGCAACGCTCCCGCTTGTCTTTGTTTTTAAATTAGATGATTGGTTTGAGGCTCATTTTCACAATTCTATTTCTGTTGCGATTATGTTGATCACCTACGGGATTGCCTTTATCTATCTGGAAAGACGAGAACAAGTTGAGCCAGCAGTCACGGAATTGCATAAGCTACCTTATCGAACAGCTCTTTATATCGGACTCTTCCAAGTTTTATCGCTATTTCCAGGAACAAGCCGTTCAGGTGCTACGATTGTAGGTGGCTTGATCAATGGTGTTAGCCGTCCAGTGGTGACAGAATTTACCTTTTATTTGGGGATCCCAGCTATGTTTGGGGCTAGCCTCTTAAAGGTTGGGAAAATTCGCTCTTGGCGGACATTCACTAGCACTGGGGCAACTCTTTATTCTACTGGTAGCGATGGGAGTGGCCTTTGTGGTCAGCATGTACGCCATCCGCTTCTTGACAGATTATGTGAAAAATCATGATTTCACCGTCTTTGGGAAATACCGGATTGTTCTTGGTTCCATCTTGTTATTGTATGGCCTCTTCCGTGTTATTTTCTAAGAGAAGGCTTGAACTCGATCAAATTATTTTTCTGAGGTTGGAGACTTTTGTCCCGACCTCTTTTCTATGCATCCTTTTTTTGAATTCTATCCAATTTTTTTAGTATAATAGTAAGACTAGAAGTATGAGGTTATGCTATGAAGATGAAGCAAATTAGTGATTCAACAATTAAGATCACGATCCAACTAGAAGACTTAGAAGAACGTGGGATGGAAATTGCTGATTTTCTTGTCCCACAAGAAAAAAACAGAAGAATTTTTCTACGCCATTTTGGATGAGCTCGAAATGCCAGAAAGCTTCCTGGATAGCGGGATGCTGAGTTTTCGTGTGACACCAAAACCAGATAAATTGGATGTTTTTGTTACCAAATCAAAAAAATTGACCAACAATTGGATTTTGAGGATTTGTCAGATCTTCCTGATATGGAAGAGTTGTCGCGCATGACGCCAGATGAATTTATCAAAAACCTTGGAAAAAAACAATCTCTGATAAGACAAAAAGGGGATGCAGAAGCTATTCACCATTTGGAACAAGAAGAGTTGCGGGACAATCAAGAACAAGATCCGACATCTGAAGCACCAGTAAGTCAGTATATTTATTACATTTTGCGTTTTTCAAATATCCAGCAAGCAGTTGCCTTTTCAAAAACGGTAAGCTTTCCAGTGGATACCTCTGAATTATACAAAATGGGATCTGATTATTATTTAACTGTCTTGATCGATACAGAGGATCAACCAAATCAATATCCAACCTGGTTACTTGCCATCATTCGGGAGTATGCGGATGATTCAGAAGTGACACGGGCCGTTCTGCAGGAACATGGTCACTTACTAATGGTGTCTGGTGCGATTGAGAATTTGAAGAAAGTTGCTAGCTTATGATGTCCTTTTCCTTGCAATTTGTTCTGGTGCTGATTGGAACTTTTATGATTGCCTTGGTATTGACGCCCTTGGTTCGCCTATTCTCCTTTAAGATTGATGCCGTAGATTATCCGAATGCGCGTCGGATCAATACCAAGCCCATGCCAAGCGCGGGTGGACTGTCTATCGTGATTGCTTTTTCAATTGCGACTCTTGTGTTTATTCCTATGCTGACATCCACCACCGCACCAATCAAAAGTTACCTATCCTATACCTTGCCGGTCGTGGGCGCAGGATGGATTATCGCGCTCACAGGATTGATCGATGATGTAAAAGAGTTGTCTGCCAAGAAAAAGATGATCGGCATCCTGCTGGCAGCGAGTCTGGTCTGGTTTTTGACAGATTTTCGGCTGAATGATTTTAAGATTCCATTCGGTGGTCCCTTACTTCATTTTGAACCATGGCTATCGTATCTTTTGACGGTGATTTGGATTGTTTCTATTACCAATGCGGTCAATCTGATTGATGGATTAGATGGCTTGGTGAGTGGGGTCTCTATTATTTCCCTAGTGACAATGGGGATTGTGTCCTATTTCTTTCTACCAGTCCCCAATCTCTTTCTGACCATGACGATCTTTGTCTTGGTTGCGTCCATCGCAGGTTTCTTTCCCTTTAACTACCATCCGGCCATTCTCTATTTGGGAGACACCGGTGCCTTGTTTATCGGATTTATGATTTCTGTCTTGTCCTTGCAAGGTTTGAAAAATGCGACAGCTGTTGCAGTAGTCACCCCAATGATTATCCTCGGAGTACCGATTACAGATACCTTTTTAGCCATTATCCGTCGGACCCTATCTGGTCAAAAATTTTATAAACCGGATCGCAATCACTTGCACCACCGACTTCTGTCTCTGGGCTTGACACATCGGGGAACTGTATTGGTGATCTATGGGATTTCGATGATTTTCTCCTTGATTTCTCTCTTGCTCAACATCTCGAGTCGCATTGGGGGCGTCCTACTTGTGATCGGGCTCTTGTTTGGAGTAGAGTTGTTAGCAGAATTGATTGGGGTTCTGGGGCCACATCATAGTCCTTTGTTAAATGTTCTGCGCTATATAGGGAATTCTTCCTATCGGGAGGAAGTTCGTCAAAAACGAAAAAGGAAAAAACTAAATAAGAATAGTTCTAATCAAAAGAAAAGCCATTTAGGCTTTTTGATATACTTGAAAAGGTAAAAAAAATACTTTGTGATGAAGGAATCGATGCTTTGAGAACCTTCTAGACTTCAAAGTAAAAAAAGAAAGGGAATGCAATGTCGACATTAGAAATTAAAGACCTTCACGTTGAAATTGAAGGCAAAGAAATTTTAAAAGGTGTAAACCTGACCCTAAAAACTGGTGAGATCGCAGCCATCATGGGACCAAACGGAACAGGGAAATCTACTCTGTCAGCTGCCATTATGGGAAACCCAAATTATGAAGTAACCAAAGGGGAGATTCTCTTTGATGGTGTCAACATCTTGGAATTGGAAGTAGACGAACGTGCACGGATGGGCTTGTTCCTTGCCATGCAATACCCTTCAGAAATCCCAGGAATTACGAATGCAGAATTTTTACGTGCAGCCATGAATGCTGGTAAAGAAGAGGATGAGAAGATCTCTATTCGTGATTTCATCAAAAAATTGGATGAAAAGATGGAATTGCTCAACATGAAAGAAGAAATGGCAGAACGCTATTTGAACGAAGGGTTCTCAGGTGGTGAAAAAAAACGCAATGAAATTCTTCAATTATTGATGTTGGAACCAACATTTGCTCTTTTGGATGAAATTGACTCTGGTTTGGATATCGATGCTCTTAAGGTCGTATCTAAAGGGGTTAATGCAATGCGGGGTGAAGGTTTTGGAGCTATGATCATTACCCACTACCAACGTTTGTTGAACTATATTACTCCTGACGTCGTTCATGTGATGATGGAAGGCCGTGTCGTGCTTTCAGGTGGACCAGAATTGGCTGCACGCTTGGAACGTGAAGGCTATGCCCAACTCGCAGAAGAACTCGGTTACGACTATAAAGAAGAACTATAACCTGATGACAAGTGATCTAATGTTGTCATAAAATCAAACAGATAGTATCTTTATTAGGAGAAAAAAATGAGTATTGAAAATATTACCCTCTTTTCGGAACTGCATGCTGAGCCAAGCTGGCTGCAAGATTTACGAAAAAAAGCTTTTGACAAGATCGATCAGTTGGAATTGCCAGCCATTGAACGCGTCAAATTTCACCGCTGGAATCTTGGGGATGGGACGATCACAGAAAGCGAGGCTTCTGCCAATGTTCCCTGATTTTACAGCCCTCGATTCAAACTTAAAATTGGTCCAAGTTGGAACTCAAACTGTATTTGAACAGGTGCCACAAGCCTTGGCAGACCAAGGAGTCCTTTTCACAGATTTCCATACTGCCCTAGAAGAAATTCCGCAGGTGGTGGAAGACTACTTCATGTCTTCAGTCAAATACGATGACGACAAGCTAGCAGCATACCACACAGCTTATTTTAATAGTGGGGCTGTTCTCTATATTCCAGATAACGTCGAAATTTCAGAACCAATCGAAGGCATTTTCTACCAGGATAGCGACAGTGATGTACCTTTTAATAAAGCACATTTTGATTATCGCAGGCAAAAACAGCAAGTTCAGCTATTTGGAACGCTTGGAATCAAAAGGTGATGGCTCAGCAACAGCAACTGCGAATGTGACGGTTGAGGTGATCGCCCGCTCAGGTGCCCAAGTGAAATTTGCGGCGATTGACCGCCTGGGTGAAAATGTCACAGCCTACATCAGTCGACGTGGGAAACTAGGTCAGGATGCCAGCATTGATTGGGCTATCGGTGTTATGAACGAAGGTAACGTGGTTGCAGACTTTTGACAGTGACTTGGTTGGAAACGGAAGTCATGCAGATTTGAAAGTCGTTGCCTTTATCAAGCGGTCGTCAGGTGCAAGGAATTGACACCCGCGTGACCAACTTTGGTTGCAACTCGATCGGAAATATCTTGCAACACGGGGTTATTCTTGAAAAAGGAACCTTGACCTTCAATGGAATTGGTCATATTATCAAGGGGGCTAAAGGAGCAGATGCTCAGCAAGAAAGCCGTGTCTTGATGTTATCGGATCAAGCACGTTCAGATGCCAATCCGATCCTCTTGATTGATGAAAATGACGTCACGGCAGGCCATGCTGCATCGATCGGTCAAGTGGACCCAGAAGATATGTATTACCTTATGAGTCGTGGTCTGGATCAACACACAGCAGAACGTTTAGTGGTGCGTGGTTTCTTGGGATCTGTTATTGTTGAAATCCCAGTTAAAGAAGTACGTGATGAAATGATTGCCACTATCGAAGAAAAGTTATCTCAACGCTAAGGAGAAACGATGCTAGATAAAAATACGATTGCTCAAGATTTTCCCATTCTCGATCAACTAGTTCACGATGAGCCTTTGGTTTATCTAGATAATGCAGCGACGACGCAAAAACCTAAACCTGTTCTTGAAGCAGTTACTCACTATTATTTGCAAGATAACGCCAATGTCCATCGTGGAGTCCATACTTTGGCTGAACGAGCGACAGCAGCCTATGAGGTGGCGCGTGAGAAAGTTAGAAAATTTATCAACGCTTCATCAACCAAGGAGGTGCTCTTTACAAGAGGGACAACGACTGGACTCAACTGGGTGGCCCGCTATGCAGAAGAAGTCCTAAAGGAAGGGGATGAAGTCCTGATTTCCATCATGGAACATCACTCCAACATCATTCCTTGGCAGCAAGCCTGCAAGAAGACAGGAGCAAAAACTGGTCTATGTCTATCTAAAAGATGGCTTACTGGATATGCAGGACTTAAAGAGCAAGCTTAGTGAGAAGACAAAATTTGTCTCCATCACCCATGCTTCCAATGTCTTAGGGGTGGTCAATCCGATCAAGGAAATTGCTCGATTAGCTCATGAAGTTGGAGCGATCATGGTCGTAGACGGGGCTCAATCAACCCCTCATATGGCCATTGATGTACAAGACTTAGATGCGGATTTCTTTTGCTTTTTTTCTGGCCACAAGATGGCTGCACCAACAGGGATTGGTGTCCTCTATGGGAAGGAAGAAATCTTAGAGCAAATGTCTCCGATCGAGTTTGGGGGCGAGATGATTGACTTTGTTTACGAACAATCTGCCTCTTGGAAGGAATTACCTTGGAAATTTGAAGCTGGAACACCTAATATGGCGGGCGCAATTGGTCTTGGTGCAGCAATCGATTACATAGAAGAGCTGGGTATGGACCAGGTAGAAGCGCATGAGCATGAATTGATTGCCTATGTGTTTCCAAAATTACAGGCGATCGAAGGCTTGACCATCTATGGTTCCCAAGACTTAGCCCAACGTTCTGGCGTCATTTCCTTCAATCTAGGAGATCTCCATCCGCATGACTTAGCAACAGCATTAGATTATGAAGGAATTGCCGTTCGTGCAGGTCACCACTGTGCACAACCGCTCCTTCAATACCTACAAGTCCCAGCGACAACGAGAGCAAGTTTTTATATCTACAACACCAAAGCGGACTGTGATAAATTAATTGAGGCATTGATCAAAGCAAAGGAGTTTTTCAATGGCACTTTCTAAATTAGATTCGCTGTACATGGCGGTCGTAGCTGACCATTCAAAACACCCCCATCACCAAGGGCAGATTGAAGATGTTGATCAGATCCAACTCAACAATCCAACTTGTGGAGATGTGATCCAGTTAAGTGTGAAATTTGATGAGAATGACAGGGTGGAAGATATCGCCTTTGTTAATTCAGGATGTACGATCTCAACCGCTTCAGCTAGTATGATGACGGATGCTGTAATGGGAAAAACAAAAGAGGAAGTCGAAGAATTGGCGCAGGTCTTTTCAGAAATGGTCCAAGGGAAGTCAGATCCTCGCCAAGAGGAATTGGGAGACGCAGCCTTCTTATCTGGAGTCTCAAAATTCCCACAACGGATTAAATGTGCGACCCTCTCCTGGAATGCTCTTCAAAAAAGCGATCGAACGTAGCAAATAGTTAAAAGAAGAAACAGAGAAAGAAAGGAAATTATGGCTGAAGAAAGAGTCGAACCGAAACCAATTGATCTCGGTGAATATAAATTTGGATTTCACGATGACGTTCAACCCATTCTCTCTACCGGGAAGGGATTGAATGAAGCGGTTATTCGTGAATTGTCTGCAGCAAAAAATGAACCAGAATGGATGCTCGAATTCCGTTTGAAATCTTTTGAAACCTTCAAAAAGATGCCCATGCAAACCTGGGGAGCTGATCTATCAGAGATTGACTTTGATGATTTGATCTATTATCAAAAACCTTCGGATAAACCTGCCCGTTCATGGGACGAAGTTCCAGAGAAAATCAAGGAAACCTTTGAGCGTATCGGGATTCCTGAAGCAGAACGTGCTTACTTAGCAGGGGCTTCTGCTCAGTATGAATCAGAAGTGGTTTACCACAATATGAAAGAAGAGTTTGAAAAGTTGGGGATTATCTTTACCGATACGGATTCTGCCCTAAAAGAATATCCAGACCTTTTCAAACAGTATTTTGCGAAGTTAGTACCACCAACGGATAACAAATTGGCTGCCCTCAACTCAGCAGTCTGGTCTGGTGGAACCTTCATTTATGTACCAAAAGGCGTAAAAGTAGACGTTCCCCTTCAAACTTACTTCCGTATCAACAATGAAAATACAGGTCAGTTTGAGCGCACCTTTGATTATCGTGGATGAGGGAGCAAGTGTTCACTATGTAGAAGGCTGTACAGCACCGACCTACTCAAGCAATAGCCTCCATGCAGCGATTGTTGAGATCTTTGCCTTGGATGGTGCTTATATGCGCTACACGACCATCCAAAACTGGTCTGACAATGTCTACAACTTGGTCACCAAGCGGGCCAAAGCTCAAAAAGATGCCACAGTTGAGTGGATCGACGGGAACTTAGGAGCCAAGACAACCATGAAGTACCCATCTGTTTATCTGGATGGAGAAGGAGCGCGTGGGACCATGTTGTCCATTGCCTTTGCGAATGCAGGTCAACACCAAGATACAGGTGCCAAGATGATCCACAATGCCCCTCACACTAGCTCGTCTATCGTGTCGAAATCCATCGCGAAAGGTGGCGGAAAGGTAGACTACCGTGGACAAGTTACCTTTAACAAAAATTCCAAGAAATCAGTTTCTCACATCGAGTGTGACACCATTATTATGGATGATTTATCTGCATCAGATACAATTCCATTTAATGAAATCCACAACTCACAAGTTGCTTTGGAGCACGAAGCTAAGGTTTCAAAAATCTCAGAAGAACAACTGTATTATTTGATGAGTCGTGGTTTGTCTGAATCAGAAGCGACAGAAATGATTGTCATGGGATTTGTAGAGCCCTTTACAAAAGAACTTCCAATGGAATATGCCGTTGAGTTAAACCGACTCATTAGCTACGAAATGGAAGGATCTGTAGGATAATTCATTTTCATCAATCAAAAATCACAATGGACCTGATTCCATTGTGATTTTTTTGCTTATAATTTTTCGTTGACATAACGGACGAATTCATTCCACCAAACTTTTAAGAAGAAGCTTTTCTCAATGGTTCTTCCTGCTACCATATCGACTGTTGGCTCTTGATCTTCTAAGTAGCCACGTCCGATTTTATCTGGATCAGTGTAGTGTAATTTTCCAAGATTTGTGCCTGATTTGACAGGTGCTCGGAATGATTCTTGGTGACTCTTGAATTGAATTTTTGGTTCTGCTTGACTGCCTTGTTTTTCGACGATATAGAAGTCTTTTTTGCAACAGCTAAAACAGTCTCGGACTTCCCATCCATGACAGTTGCCTTACTTTTTCCGTAGGGATCTCCTTCTTTGACGACAATGGAAGAAACAAAGGTTCGTACCACGTAGTTCATCAGAGAAGAAGTAGCCACAAAGCGTGCATATGGATCACCGTCAACTGCCTCAACTCCTAGGACAACTGTGATCATATGGATGCCATTTTGCGTCGTCGATGCAGCAAAGGTGATGCCACCTTTGGTAGAGTTGCTGACCCGAAGGCCGTCAACGCCCAGAACGGTAATTCGGCATGCCTTCTAGCATCAGGTTGGGGTTTTCAATCTGCGTGTTTGAAAAAAGAGCAGTGGGCTTTTGAAGTATATTTGGTCACTTCAGGAAAATCCTGGAGTAAGTGCTTGGCAATAACAGCAATATCATAAGCACTCAATTGATTTTCGTCTTCTTTCCCGTCAGGATCTCCGCTGATGGTTTGAGTATTTAATCCGGTAGCATTGATTAAATGAGGAGATTGAATGCCCCATTCAGAAAGTTTTCTGCTTCATTTTTTCAACGAAGCTTTTCTCAGAGCCACCCACTTTCTCAGCTAAGGCGAAGGCAGCAGTGCTAGAATTTCCAACTAAAAGAGCAGTCAATAACTGTTCAACCGTATATTGGTTCGCTTCCATAGGAAGAGTACCAGCACCTTCGATATCATTTAAAGCCAGAGCTTTCTCAGACAATTTGATAGGATCTTTTAGAGAAAGTTTTTTTTCATGAATAGCTTCGAAAATCAGATAAGTGGTCAAGAGTGTAGATAGTCCCCCCACATCTCGCTTTTTCTCTGAATCCTTTTCATATAAAGATTTTACCTGTATCAGCTTCAACAGCAATGGCACTTTGAGCAGGAAGATCTAGCTCATCTGCCAGAACGACTTGATAAGGTAAACTGCATAACAGCAGGATGAAGGTTAAAAAAGAAAGAAAGAATTTTTTCACAGTTGTTTCCTCGTTACTTAGTCCTCTCTATTGTATCATACAAATGATTAATGGAAAATCGTAAAATCATCAATTAGGCTAAAAAGTCAGTCATAGCAAGGTTTTTGGATAGTGATAAAGCAAATATTCAGAAAATTTAGTTTACTTTTTTTTCTACTTGTGATATAATCTTAAACAAATCTAAAAAAACTATTGGAGAATTCCTATGAAAAAAGGTAAAGTATTCGCAGTTGCCGGAGTAACACTCCTTGCAGCTGGATTGTTAGCTGCATGTTCAGGATCAAACACAAGTAAATCAGGTTCTGGTTCAAACGAAGACAAAAACTATGGTTATGTCTACACTACTGACCCAACAACTTTGGACTATACTGTGTCTTCTAAATCTGCCACTCAAGATCTCACTACAAACATCGTAGACGGTTTGATGGAAAATGACAAGTATGGAAATCTTGTGCCATCACTTGCGGAAGATTGGTCTGTTTCAAAAGACGGTTTGACTTATACCTACAAGATTCGTAAGGGTGTTAAATGGTACGATGCAGACGGTGAAGAACGCGGTGAAGTGACTGCCAAAGACTTCGTGACTGGTTTGAAACACGCTGCTGATAAAAATCAGAAGAACTTCCACTAGTTCAAGGCTCAATCAAAGGCTTGGATGATTATGTGCAAGGAAAAACTACAGACTTCAGCCAAGTTGGTGTAAAAGCGGTTGATGATTATACTCTTGAGTACACATTGAACAAACCTGAAACTTTCTGGAATTCTAAAACTACAAACGGAATCTTGTTCCCAATTAGCACAGATTTCTTGAAGAGTAAGGGAGATGATTTTGGTCAACCAAACGATGTGAAATCAATCCTTGCAAACGGACCTTTCCTTCTTAAATCAATCACTTCAAAATCATCTGTTGTATTTGAAAAGAATGACAACTACTGGGATAAGAAAAACGTTCACGTCAAGGAAGTAAAACTTACTTATTACGATGGATCAGACCAAGATTCATTGGCACGTGGTTTCTCTGATGGAGCTTATACAGCTGCTCGTCTTTTCCCATCAAGCTCAAACTTTGCAACAGTAGAGAAAAAATACAAGGACAATATCTATAACACACCAGCTGGTTCAGGTGTAGCAATCCTTGGTTTCAACATCGATCGTCAATCTTACAAACACACTGCAAAGAAATCAGATGCTGAAAAATCTTCTACTAAGAAAGCAATCTTGAACAAAGATTTCCGTCAAGCCATCACTTTTGCCTTGAACCGTGAAAACTACTCAGCACAAGTCAATGGTAAAGAATTTGCTAAACCAGCTATCCGTAATACATATGTTGCACCTGCATTCGTACAAGTAGACGGAAAAGACTTCGGAAATGTAGTTGCAGATAAGTTGACTACTTATGGAGACCAATGGAAGGGTATCAACCTTGAAGATGGTCAAGATGGTCTTTACAACAAAGATAAAGCGAAAGCACAACTTGAAAAAGCCAAAGCTGAACTTCAAAAAGACGGCGTTCAATTCCCAATTCATATTGACGTTCCTGTTATTCAAAATGCAACAAGTATAGTTACACGTATGCAATCATTGAAACAAACGGTAGAAGAAACTCTTGGTAAAGACAACGTAGTTGTTGACCTTCAAATGATGGACCAAGACGAAGTGTTGAACATCACATTGAATGTTCCATCAGCTGCAGATGCAGATTGGGATCTTCAAGGTATGGTCGGTTGGAACCCAGACTATCAAGATCCATCAACTTACCTTGATACGCTTCAACCATCTTCTGAAGACCAAACAAAAGTTTACCTTGGTTTTGCAGGTGGTGTAGATAACCCATCAGCTAAGCTGTAGGTTTGGATGAGTTTGCAAAACTTCTTGACGATGCAAACAACGAAACACAAGATGTTGTGAAACGTTATGAAAAATATGCAGCAGCTCAAGCTTGGTTGACAGATAGCGCAATTGTAGTACCTACAATGTCATCATCAGGAGCAGCAACTGTTATCTCTAAAGTGGTACCATTCTCTGGTGCTTCAGCTCAAGCTGGTAACAAAGGATCAGCATACTTCAAATATGTAGAAGTTCAAGATGAACCTGTTACTAAGAAACAATACGATGAAGCTCTTAAGAAATGGCAAAAAGAAAAAGTTGAGTCAAACAAAAAAGCTCAACAAGATCTTGAAAAACACGTTAAATAATTAAATTATTGCTTTTCATTAGAACTTTCTCTTCTAGGGGAGAAAGTTCTTTTGGACATTAAAGGAATGAAATATGAAAAAATATGTTTTTATGCGTATTTTGCGTTCGTTAGTGTCGATCTTTCTCGTCACGACATTAACCTACATGATTATCTATACGCTAACACCGAGAAATCTCATCTTTAAGAATGACCCCAACTACAATAAAGTAGCGAAGACAAAAGATTCGAAGATCAACTACGAAAATACAGTCTATGATCGCATGGGTTATTTGGAATACATGGATTCAAAGAGCTTGCAACAAAAAGCAAGTAAAGAAGATTCTTCCGTAACGGTTGATGCGACAAATGCCAATGAAAAGATCTACAAAAAATATATTGAAAAATTAGGTCATGGTTGGCAGTTGAAACGTTTCCCAGAAAGTAAGTCTTTCTATGCGGTGCGTGAAATTCCGGTTTTTGAACGTGTCATCAGCTTCTATGCGAATTTGATTCAATTTGATCATCCAGGTTGGGTGAAAGATGCCTCAAATCCAAATCTCAAACGCTATATCCGTATTGAAAATGATCCATCTATTGGTTGGTCAGTTGTAGGGTTCTGGTACGAAACACAAATACCTCTTGTACTTTAATGGTCAATTCCCATATGTACACCAAAACTTTGTAACCTTAAACCTTGGAAATTCATATCCAACTTATTCAAATACCCCTGTTCTTCAAGTTATTACCCAAGGACAAGGAACGACTAAGAAGAGTGAAGTGAACTTCCCAACAGGTAAAAAGACATCTTCCATCGATATCTACTCACGTACCTACAAATCACCAAGTAAGGCAGACTCACAAGATATCAGTCGATTTGGTAAAGGGGATGCTTATACAGCAACGTTGAGCAACTATGAGAATCCATCCATGATTGCATCTTCTTCAATCATTGGTTTGATTGGTATTGCGATTGCTTACTTGATTGCGATCCCATTAGGGTCTTACATGGCTCTTTTCAAGAACTCATGGTTTGATAGCATCTCAACAGCAACCTTGACATTTATGATGTCTCTTCCAACTATTGCCCTTGTTTACATTGTGCGTCTAGCAGGTTCATTCTTTGGACTTCCAGACTCATTCCCAGTACTTGGAGCACAGGACTGGCGTTCATATGTATTGCCGTCTCTGATTCTTGGTTTATTGAGTGCGCCATTTATCGCCGTTTGGATTCGTCGTTATATGATCGATATTCACTCTCAGGATTTCGTCCGTTTTGCTCGTTCAAAAGGATTGTCAGAACGTGAGATCTCAAGAAAACACATCTTCAAAAATGCGATGGTTCCATTGGTATCTGGTATTCCAGGTTCTATCATTGGAGTTATCTCAGGTGCGACACTTACTGAAACAGTCTTCGCTTTCCCAGGTATGGGTAAAATGTTGATTGACTCTATTAAAGCATCAAACAACACCATGGTCATCGGACTTGTCTTCATCTTCACATCACTTGGTATCTTTGCTGCCATGTTAGGTGATATCTTGATGACAGTGCTTGATCCACGGATTAAATTAACGAATACGAAAGGAGGCAAATAATGGCTACAATCGATAAAAATAAATTTCAGTTTGTAAAACGCGATGACTTTGCCTCTGAAGTAATCGATGCTCCAGCGTATTCATACTGGAAATCTGTATTCAGACAATTCTTGAAAAAAAGAACCACTATCATTATGCTTGCTATTTTGATTGGGATTCTCTTGATGAGTTTTGTCTACCCGATGTTTTCAAATTTTGATTACAACGACGTAAGTAAGGTAAATGACTTTTCAGCACGTTTGAATCCACCAAGTGCCAAAGCTTTCTTTGGTACAGATAATAACGGTAAATCCCTCTTTGATGGAGTTTGGTTTGGTGCTCGGAATTCAATTATCATTTCCTTCATCGCCACTGTTATTAACGTGGTTGTCGGAGTTATCGTTGGTGGAATTTGGGGGGATCTCAAAATCCATCGACCGTATCATGATGGAAGTTTATAACGTTATTTCAAACATTCCATTTATGTTGATCGTTATCGTCTTGACTTACTCAATGGGATCTGGTTTCTGGAACTTGATTCTTGCCATGTCCTTAACTGGATGGATCGGAATTGCCTATACCATTCGTGTCCAAATCATGCGTTACCGTGATTTGGAGTACAACCTTGCCAGCCGAACATTAGGAACACCAACTTTGAAAATTGTTACGAAAAATATTTTGCCTCAATTGGTATCTGTTATCGTGACGCAAACATCACAGTTGCTTCCAAGCTTTATTTCTTACGAAGCTTTCCTTTCCTTCTTCGGACTTGGTCTTCCAATCACAGTTCCAAGTTTGGGACGGTTGATTTCTGACTATTCTCAAAACGTAACTACAAATGCCTACCTATTCTGGATTCCGCTTACTGTTTTGATTTTAGTATCCTTGTCATTCTTTATCGTCGGACAAAACTTGGCCGATGCCAGCGACCCACGTACACATAGATAGGAGGAGTAGATATGACATCAAATAACAATATTATTTTATCTGCTCAAGATATCGTAGTGGAATTTGACGTGCGCGATCGCGTATTGACAGCTATTCGTGGCGTATCGCTTGAGCTAGAAGAAGGTGAAGTTCTTGCCTTAGTTGGTGAGTCAGGTTCAGGGAAATCAGTTTTGACAAAAACGTTCACCGGAATGTTAGAAGATAACGGCCGTATTGCCCAAGGTTCGATTAAATACCGTGGTCAAGAATTGACAGATTTGAAATCGAATAAAGATTGGGAAAATATTCGTGGATCTAAGATCGCTACAATTTTCCAAGACCCAATGACAAGTTTGGACCCAATCAACACAATTGGTTCACAAATTACAGAAGTCATTATCAAACACCAAGGGAAAACAGCTAAAGAAGCCAAAGAAATGGCTTTGGACTATATGGAGAAAGTTGGAATTCCAGATGCTGAACGTCGTTTTGATGAGTATCCATTCCAATATTCAGGTGGGATGCGTCAACGGATCGTTATTGCCATCGCCTTGGCCTGCCGTCCAGATATCTTGATCTGTGATGAACCAACAACAGCCCTTGACGTAACCATTCAAGCGCAAATCATTGATTTGTTGAAATCCCTTCAAAAAGAATACCAATTTACAGTTATCTTTATCACCCACGACTTAGGTGTGGTTGCAAGTATTGCAGATAAAGTAGCCGTTATGTATGCTGGAGAAATTGTTGAGTTTGGTAAAGTAGAAGAAATTTTCTACGATCCAAAACATCCATACACATGGAGCTTGCTTTCAAGCTTGCCTCAATTGTCAACCTCAGATGGTGATCTATACTCTATTCCAGGGACTCCGCCATCATTGTATGCTCCAATCAAAGGAGATGCCTTTCGCACTTCGTTCAGACTATGCGATGCAGATTGATTTTTGAAGAAGAGGCACCTGCTTTCAAAGTGACCGATACTCACTGGGCTAAGACATGGTTGCTCCATCCAGATGCACCGACAGTTCATAAACCAGAAGTAATCGAAAACCTTCACGAAAAGATTGGCTCAAAAATGGGCTTCACTCACATTACAGAATAGGAGGAAGGAAATGACTGAAAAATTAGTTGAAATTAAAGATTTAGAAATTTCCTTCGGTGAAGGAAGTAAAAAATTCGTTGCTGTAAAGAACGCCAACTTCTTCATTAATAAGGGAGAAACTTTCTCTCTTGTTGGTGAATCAGGAAGTGGGAAGACAACAATTGGACGTGCCATCATCGGTCTGAATGATACAAGTGCTGGAGAAATTATTTATGACGGTCGCAAGATCAACGGAAAAAACTCTCATAGTGAAAAATCAGAGTTGATCCGTAAAATTCAAATGATCTTCCAAGACCCAGCAGCAAGTTTGAATGAACGTGCAACAGTTGATTATATTATCTCTGAAGGTTTGATCAACCACCATTTGTTTAACAGCGAAGAAGAACGTCAGGAAAAAGTAAAAAATATTATGCATGAAGTTGGGCTTCTAGCAGAACATTTGACACGTTATCCTCACGAATTCTCAGGTGGTCAACGTCAACGGATCGGTATTGCCCGTGCACTTGTCATGGAACCAGAATTTGTCATTGCGGATGAACCAATCTCAGCCCTTGACGTTTCAGTACGTGCGCAGGTCTTGAACCTTTTGAAAAAATTCCAAAGAGAATTAGGCTTGACCTACCTCTTTATCGCCCATGACTTATCAGTTGTGCGCTTCATTTCTGACCGTATTGCAGTTATCTATAAAGGGGTTATTGTAGAAGTGGCAGAAACTGAAGAGCTATTTAACCACCCAATCCATCCATACACACAATCCCTACTTTCAGCGGTCCCAATTCCAGATCCAATTCTAGAACGTAAAAAAGTTCTAAAAATCTACGATCCAGAACAACATGATTACTCTGAAGATAAACCACAAATGGTTGAAATTAAACCAGGTCATTATGTATGGGCTAACAAAGCTGAAGAAAACAAATACAGACAAGAATATAAATAGAGAGGATTCCCTCTCTATTTTTTTATTTCAAAAAAACTTTCAAAAAAATAAAAAATTTTTTGAGAAAAAAAGTGTTGACAGTAAGGGTAGGTCATGATATACTAATATAGTTGTCGCGCGAGAGCGACAAAGACCTTTGAAAACTGAACAAGACGAACCAATGTGCAGGGCGCTATAACGAAAGTTATAGTAACTGAACAATAAAAAAACAATAAATCTGTCAGTGACAGAATGAGTTTAAGACAAACAATTATTTTAATGAGAGTTTGATCCTGGCTCAGGATGAACGCTGGCGGCGTGCCTAATACATGCAAGTAGAACGCTGAAGCTTGGTGCTTGCACCGAGCGGATGAGTTGCGAACGGGTGAGTAACGCGTAGGTAACCTGCCTCTTAGCGGGGGATAACTATTGGAAACGATAGCTAATACCGCATAAAAGTCGACATCGCATGATGTTGACTTGAAAGGTGCAATTGCATCACTAAGAGATGGACCTGCGTTGTATTAGCTAGTTGGTGAGGTAACGGCTCACCAAGGCGACGATACATAGCCGACCTGAGAGGGTGATCGGCCACACTGGGACTGAGACACGGCCCAGACTCCTACGGGAGGCAGCAGTAGGGAATCTTCGGCAATGGGGGCAACCCTGACCGAGCAACGCCGCGTGAGTGAAGAAGGTTTTCGGATCGTAAAGCTCTGTTGTAAGAGAAGAACGAGTGTGAGAGTGGAAAGTTCACACTGTGACGGTAACTTACCAGAAAGGGACGGCTAACTACGTGCCAGCAGCCGCGGTAATACGTAGGTCCCGAGCGTTATCCGGATTTATTGGGCGTAAAGCGAGCGCAGGCGGTTAGATAAGTCTGAAGTTAAAGGCTGTGGCTTAACCATAGTACGCTTTGGAAACTGTTTAACTTGAGTGCAGAAGGGGAGAGTGGAATTCCATGTGTAGCGGTGAAATGCGTAGATATATGGAGGAACACCGGTGGCGAAAGCGGCTCTCTGGTCTGTAACTGACGCTGAGGCTCGAAAGCGTGGGGAGCAAACAGGATTAGATACCCTGGTAGTCCACGCCGTAAACGATGAGTGCTAGGGTGTTGGGTCCTTTCCGGGACTCAGTGCCGCAGCTAACGCATTAAGCACTCCGCCTGGGGAGTACGACCGCAAGGTTGAAACTCAAAGGAATTGACGGGGGCCCGCACAAGCGGTGGAGCATGTGGTTTAATTCGAAGCAACGCGAAGAACCTTACCAGGTCTTGACATCCCTCTGACCGCTCTAGAGATAGAGTTTTTCCTTCGGGACAGAGGTGACAGGTGGTGCATGGTTGTCGTCAGCTCGTGTCGTGAGATGTTGGGTTAAGTCCCGCAACGAGCGCAACCCCCTATTGTTAGTTGCCATCATTTAGTTGGGCACTCTAGCGAGACTGCCGGTAATAAACCGGAGGAAGGTGGGGATGACGTCAAATCATCATGCCCCTTATGACCTGGGCTACACACGTGCTACAATGGCTGGTACAACGAGTCGCGAGTCGGTGACGGCAAGCTAATCTCTTAAAGCCAGTCTCAGTTCGGATTGTAGGCTGCAACTCGCCTACATGAAGTCGGAATCGCTAGTAATCGCGGATCAGCACGCCGCGGTGAATACGTTCCCGGGCCTTGTACACACCGCCCGTCACACCACGAGAGTTTGTAACACCCGAAGTCGGTGAGGTAACCATTTGGAGCCAGCCGCCTAAGGTGGGATAGATGATTGGGGTGAAGTCGTAACAAGGTAGCCGTATCGGAAGGTGCGGCTGGATCACCTCCTTTCTAAGGAAATGGAAACCTGTACGTTGGTCTTGTTTAGTTTTGAGAGGTCTTGTGGGGCCTTAGCTCAGCTGGGAGAGCGCCTGCTTTTGCACGCAGGAGGTCAGCGGTTCGATCCCTGCTAGGCTCCATTAACACTGTAATGGGTGTTAAGATTGAACATTGAAAAATTGAATATCTATATCAAATAGTAACAAGAAAATAAACCGAAACGCTGTAAATATTTAAAGAGTTTAGGGTCGCAAGACCAAAAAAATAAGGTTAAGTTAATAAGGGCGCACGGTGGATGCCTTGGCACTAGAAGCCGAAGAAGGACGTGACAAACGACGAAATGCTTTTGGGGAGCTGTAAGTAAGCGACGATCCAGAGATGTCCGAATGGGGGAACCCACTAGCTAATGGCTAGTACTCCTATCTGTTAAGGATAGGTAGAGGAAGACGCAGTGAACTGAAACATCTAAGTAGCTGCAGGAAGAGAAAGCAAAAAGCGATTGCCTGAGTAGCGGCGAGCGAAACGGCAGGAGGGCAAACCGAAGAGTTTACTCTTCGGGGTTGTAGGACTGCAATGTGGACTTAAAGATTATAGAAGAATGACATGGGAAGGTCAGCCAAAGAGAGTAAGAGCCTCGTATTCGAAATAGTCTTTATACCTAGCAGTATCCTGAGTACGGCGGGACACGAGAAATCCCGTCGGAATCTGGGAGGACCATCTCCCAACCCTAAATACTCTCTAGTGACCGATAGTGAACCAGTACCGTGAGGGAAAGGTGAAAAGCACCCCGGGAGGGGAGTGAAATAGAACCTGAAACCGTGTGCCTACAACAAGTTCGAGCCCGTTAATGGGTGAGAGCGTGCCTTTTGTAGAATGAACCGGCGAGTTACGATATGATGCGAGGTTAAGTTGAAGAGACGGAGCCGTAGGGAAACCGAGTCTGAATAGGGCGTCTTAGTATTATGTCGTAGACCCGAAACCATGTGACCTACCCATGAGCAGGTTGAAGGTGAGGTAAAACTCACTGGAGGACCGAACCAGGGCACGTTGAAAAGTGCTTGGATGACTTGTGGGTAGCGGAGAAATTCCAAACGAACTTGGAGATAGCTGGTTCTCTCCGAAATAGCTTTAGGGCTAGCGTCGACATTAAGATTCTTGGAGGTAGAGCACTGTTTGGGTGAGGGGTCCATCCCGGATTACCAATCTCAGATAAACTCCGAATGCCAATGAATTATGGTCGGCAGTCAGACTGCGAGTGCTAAGATCCGTAGTCGAAAGGGAAACAGCCCAGACCACCAGCTAAGGTCCCAAAATAATTGTTAAGTGGAAAAGGATGTGGGGTTGCACAGACAACTAGGATGTTAGCTTAGAAGCAGCTATTCATTCAAAGAGTGCGTAATAGCTCACTAGTCGAGTGACCCTGCGCCGAAAAATGTACCGGGGCTAAAAACAATTTACCGAAGCTGTGGATACCTTTATAGGTATGGTAGGAGAGCGTTCTATGTGTGGAGAAGGTGTACCGTGAGGAGCGCTGGAACGCATAGAAGTGAGAATGCCGGTATGAGTAGCGAAAGACAGGTGAGAATCCTGTCCACCGTAAGACTAAGGTTTCCAGGGGAAGGCTCGTCCGCCCTGGGTTAGTCGGGACCTAAGGAGAGACCGAAAGGTGTATCCGATGGACAACAGGTTGATATTCCTGTACTAGAGTATGTAGTGAAGGAGGGACGCAGTAGGCTAACTAAAGCGTGCGACTGGAAGTGCACGTCTAAGCAGTGAGGTGTGAATTGAGTTAAATGCTTAATTCTATAACATTGAGCTGTGATGGGGAGCGAAGTTTAGTAGCGAAGTTAGTGACGTCACACTGCCAAGAAAAGCTTCTAGCGTTAATCATACTCTACCCGTACCGCAAACCGACACAGGTAGTCGAGGCGAGTAGCCTCAGGTGAGCGAGAGAACTCTCGTTAAGGAACTCGGCAAAATGACCCCGTAACTTCGGGAGAAGGGGTGCTGGCTTTCAGTCAGCCGCAGTGAATAGGCCCAAGCAACTGTTTATCAAAAACACAGCTCTCTGCTAAATCGTAAGATGATGTATAGGGGGTGACGCCTGCCCGGTGCTGGAAGGTTAAGAGGAGTGCTTAGCGTAAGCGAAGGTATGAATTGAAGCCCCAGTAAACGGCGGCCGTAACTATAACGGTCCTAAGGTAGCGAAATTCCTTGTCGGGTAAGTTCCGACCCGCACGAAAGGCGTAATGATTTGGGCACTGTCTCAACGAGAGACTCGGTGAAATTTTAGTACCTGTGAAGATGCAGGTTACCCGCGACAGGACGGAAAGACCCCATGGAGCTTTACTGCAGTTTGATATTGAGTGTCTGTGCCACATGTACAGGATAGGTAGGAGCCATTGAGATCGGGACGCCAGTTTCGATGGAGGCGTTGTTGGGATACTACCCTTGTGTTATGGCCACTCTAACCCGGTAGGTTCATCATCTACGGAGACAGTGTCTGACGGGCAGTTTGACTGGGGCGGTCGCCTCCTAAAAGGTAACGGAGGCGCCCAAAGGTTCCCTCAGAATGGTTGGAAATCATTCGCAGAGTGTAAAGGTATAAGGGAGCTTGACTGCGAGAGCTACAACTCGAGCAGGGACGAAAGTCGGGCTTAGTGATCCGGTGGTTCCGTATGGAAGGGCCATCGCTCAACGGATAAAAGCTACCCTGGGGATAACAGGCTTATCTCCCCCAAGAGTTCACATCGACGGGGAGGTTTGGCACCTCGATGTCGGCTCGTCGCATCCTGGGGCTGTAGTCGGTCCCAAGGGTTGGGCTGTTCGCCCATTAAAGCGGCACGCGAGCTGGGTTCAGAACGTCGTGAGACAGTTCGGTCCCTATCCGTCGCGGGCGTAGGAAATTTGAGAGGATCTGCTCCTAGTACGAGAGGACCAGAGTGGACTTACCGCTGGTGTACCAGTTGTCTCGCCAGAGGCATCGCTGGGTAGCTATGTAGGGAAGGGATAAACGCTGAAAGCATCTAAGTGTGAAACCCACCTCAAGATGAGATTTCCCATGATTTTATATCAGTAAGAGCCCTGAGAGAAGATCAGGTAGATAGGTTAGGAGTGGAAGTTGTGTGAGCAATGGAGCGGACTAATACTAATAGCTCGAGGACTTATCCAAAGAGTCAGAAGATATTGACAACGTAAGGTTAACTTGTTAGAATATAGATGTTCAATTTTGAATGTTTAATCATTCAGAGTTAAGTGACGATAGCCTAGGAGATACACCTGTACCCATGCCGAACACAGCAGTTAAGCCCTAGAACGCCGGAAGTAGTTGGGGGTTGCCCCCTGTGAGATAAGGTAGTCGCTTAGCTTGATTCCGCCATAGCTCAGTTGGTAGTAGCGCATGACTGTTAATCATGATGTCGTAGGTTCGAGTCCTACTGGCGGAGTATAGAATAAAAGAGATCAAGTAATTGATCTCTTTTTTTACTTTTCATTTTAATGTTAATTAAAAGCTCCGTTTAGTTAACGGAGCTTTTCTCTATTTAGTTATTTGGGAAAAATGCTTGATATAAAGCTTTAATGGCTTTTTCTTCTTGATCTTTACTTACAACGAACATAATGGAAACTTCACTAGAACCTTGCGAGATCATTTGAATATTCACTTCATTTTCTGATAGTGCTTTGGCTGCAGTTGCAGTAACCCCTACCTGACTCTTCATTTTTTCACCAACAATCATAATGATGGAAAGATCATGTTCAATTTCGGCTGTGTCAACTTCTAGCTTTTGTGTTAATTGTTTCAGAATTTCTTGTTCTTTGATTGGAGTCAGTTCACGTGAACGCAAAATGATGGATAAATCATCAATTCCTGTTGGCATATGTTCCCAACTGATATTGAGATCTTCTAAAATTTGAAGGACTTTTCGACCAAAACCAACTTCACGGTTCATAAGGTATTTTGGTCAGTGTTGATACTTACAATCCCTGAATCACCTGCGATTCCTACAACAGTTACATGATCATTTGAATGTTCCAAAACAATTCGGGTTCCAGGGTGGTCTGGATTGTTTGTATTTTTAATGACTAATGGAATTTTACCTCTGTATGCTGGAACGAGAGCTTCATCATGCAAGACTGAAAAAGCCAGCATAGGCTAATTCACGCATCTCTTTGTAGGTTAATTCAGGAATAGAATGTGGGTGTTTAATAATACCTGGATGTGCTGCAAAAGATACCATTTACGTCTGTAAAGTTTTCGTATAAGTCTGCTTTTACACCTGCTGCAATGATCGATCCTGTAATATCAGATCCACCACGAGAAAATGTACAAATGTCACCATCTTGAGTAACACCAAAGAATCCTGGAATGACAATCACTTCACTTGAATCTTTTAGTTCTTCAATTTTATCGTAACTAGATGGTAAAATACGAGCGTTGGAAGGTTCGGCAGTGACCGTAATTCCTGCTTCTTTTGGATGGATATATCTTGCTTCTAATCCATTTTGATTGAAATAAGCAGCAATGAGTTTAGCATTGTTATTTTCGCCTGCTGCTAGGAATGCATCGTATGTGAATGGATTCCCTTTTTTAGGTAAATTTGTTAAATCATAGATATCTTCAGCAATTTCTTGAATAATGGACTCTTTGAGACCCAATTCTTCTGTAATGGCACGATAACGTTCAATAATCCACTGTTGTGTTTGTGTGACATCCTTATCTGAAGTAAATTCTTTATAATACCGGATCAGAGCGTCTGTTACTTTTGTATCTTCAGCGTTGCGTTTGCCTGGAGCTGATACAACTACAAATCTTCTTTCTGGATCATCTTTAATGATATCAAGTACTTTTTTTAATTGAGAAGCTGATGCTAGAGAACTTCCACCGAATTTAGTTACTTTCATATTTTCTCCTTAATAGTTTCATTAATACATTATACCAAAGTTCAGTTATTGATACAATGTATTTACAGATAGGGCATAAAATAATTGATTCTGTAGAGGAGAGAAATTGTAATTATTCAAATTTTACAATTTTGTTACATCTTATAGATATATTTTACTATTTTACTTTTTTGTGGTATGATATGTTATAATTCAAAAGTTTTAATATCAAAATATTTTATATTTAAACAAAAGGAGTCTGTGATGTTTGAAACAATTTTGTATTCTGTCGAAAACGACCTCGCGACAATCTCTTTAAATCGTCCTGAAGTATCCAATGGTTTTAACATTCCAATGTGTCAGGAAATTTTAGCTGCCCTGGAAGATGCAGAAAAATAATGAGGAAGTAAAATTCATTATTCTATCAGCAGAAGGGAAAATCTTTTCAGTTGGTGGAGATTTGAGCGAAATGAAACGCGCAGTCGATGCGGATGACATCGAGTCTCTTGTTTTAATTGCCGAATTAGTTAATACGATTTCAAAGAAAATCAAGCAATTGCCAAAACCGGTTATTATGGTGGCAGATGGAGCGGTTGCTGGAGCAGCTGCTAACATTGCAGTAGCTGTTGATTTTTGTATTATTAGTGATCGTACTAAATTTATCCAAGCCTTTGTTGGGGTTGGTTTAGCACCAGATGCGGGTGGGTTATTCTTGTTAGGAAAAGCCATTGGCATGTCTCGGGCTACTCATTTAGTAATGACGGGTGAAGCCTTGACTGCTGAAAAGGCATTTGATTATGGCCTAGCTTATCGTGTTTGTGAATCTGAAAGACTCGATAAAACGGTTGAGCAATTGCTTAAAAAATTAAGAAGAGGATCTTCAAATTCTTATGCTGCCATGAAAGAAATGGTTTGGGAAGCATTCTTGAAAGAATGGGACCAATATGCGGGTCTTGAATTGGATTTGCAAAAGAAACTAGCATTTACAGAAGATTTCAAGGAAGGGGTTATTGCCTACTCTGAGAAACGTCGGCCACAATTTAAAGGAAAATAAATTTGTAATTTTTCTATGTTTTGTGAAAAAATGCTTGCAAATTATTTTCATTTTTGATAAAATTTGACTATCAAAGTAAAATTAGGAGGTGGAGTTTTGAATTACCAATTAGTTAACGACTATTTAACATCCATCTTTAATAATGTTTTGGTTATTGAGGAGTCGAGCCTAAGAGCAAGTCGATTCAAAGATGTTTCTATTAAAGAAATGCATACGATCGATGTGATTGGTTCGACACCGAATGCAACCCCGAGTGATATTTCACGGGAGTTGATGGTGACTTTGGGGACTGTCACGACAAGTTTGAATAATCTTGAGCGCAAAGGGTATATCGAAAGAAGAAGATCGGAAGTTGATCGCCGGGTTGTACACTTGAGTTTAACGAAAGAACGGTCGTCTACTTTATCGTCTTCATCAGCAATTCCATAAACGGATGGTCAACCAGATTATTGGAGATATGAGTCCCGAAGAGAAGAAAGTGATGCAAAAAGGATTGCAAAATCTGTATCGTTTCTTGGAGGAAATTAAATAATGGTCTTTGCTAAAATTAGTCAAGTTGCTCATTATGCACCTGACCAAGTCGTATCAAATGATGATTTGGCTGAGATCATGGATACAAGTGATGAATGGATCAGTAGTCGGACAGGTATCCTTCGGCGTCACATTTCAAAAGATGAGACGACAAGTGATCTAGCAACAATTGTTGCACAAAGATTATTAGCAAAAGCAAACTTAGATGCTGAGGAAATTGATTTCATCGTTGTTGCTACGATTACTCCAGACAGCTTAATGCCATCAACTGCAGCCCGGGTACAAGCTAATATTGGAGCTTCTCGAGCTTTTGCCTTTGATCTGACTGCAGCATGTAGCGGATTTGTATTTGCATTAGCCACTGCTGAAAAATACATTTCTTCAGGTATGTACCGGCGAGGAATTGTGATCGGTAGTGAGACGCTTTCAAAAGTATTAGACTGGTCAGACCGTTCCACTTCAGTCCTTTTTGGAGATGGAGCTGGTGGTGTCTTGCTTGAAGCGAGCGATCAAAAATCGTTTTTGGCTGAGAATCTTTTTACGGATGGTAGCCGAGGTGCTAGTCTTGAGTCTTGCTATTTGGGTCTGTCTTCCCCTTATTCAGATGAAGTTTCTGATCGAAGATATCTGACAATGGATGGACGGGCAGTTTTTGATTTTGCCATTCGTGATGTCACGAAAAGTATTCAAAAAATTATAGCAGACGCCTCTATGGAAGCAGAAGAGATTGACTATTTTCTGTTACACCAGGCGAATGACCGAATGTTAGATAAGATGTCAAAAAAACTGGGTGTCTCTAGAGAGAAAATCCCAGCAAATATGATGGAATATGGGAACACTAGTGCTGCTAGTATCCCCATTCTATTATCGGAGTGTGTCGAGAATCATCGAATCAAGATGGATGGAAGTCAAAAAATTCTTCTGACAGGATTCGGTGGAGGTTTGACATGGGGCACACTTCTTGTTACAATCTAGTTAAACATGTGGAAACACATTTTAAAAATTTATATTATTTTTTTAAGGAGGCCTATCATGGCAGTATTTGAAAAAGTACAAGAAATTATCGTTGAAGAACTTGGTAAAGAACCATCAGAAGTAACTCTTGAATCTACATTCGAAGATTTAGAAGCAGATTCATTGGATTTGTTCCAAGTTATCTCTGAAATTGAAGATGCTTTTGACATCCAAATCGAAACTGAAGAAGGATTGTCTACAGTTGGTGACCTTGTCGCTTACGTAGAAGAAAAAACAAAATAATGATAGATGAGAGTATCGAAAGATATTCTCTCTTGTTTAGGTAATAGTTTGAGGCTCAAAGAAACAATCTTTTAAACTCAAACTATTACTTAAGCGAAAAAAGAGGTAGGTATCATGCAAACACGAATTACTGAACTATTGAATATTAAATATCCAATCTTCCAAGGTGGGATGGCATGGGTCGCTGATGGTGACTTGGCTGGAGCAGTATCAAATGCCGGTGGTCTTGGAATCATTGGTGGCGGGAACGCTCCAAAAGAAGTTGTAAAAGGCTAACATTGATAAAGTGAAGTCTATTACAGATAAAGCCTTTTGGTGTAAATATCATGCTTTTGTCCCCATTTCGCGGATGACATTGTTGACCTGGTGATTGAAGAAGGTGTAAAAGTTGTTACAACTGGAGCTGGAAATCCTGGGAAATACATGGATCGTTTCCATGAAGCAGGGATCACTGTCATTCCAGTTGTTCCATCTGTTGCCCTTGCAAAAACGGATGGAAAAAAATTGGGTGCCGATGCAGTGATTGCAGAAGGGATGGAAGCTGGAGGTCACATTGGTAAATTGACGACTATGACCTTGGTTCGTCAAGTGGTTGAAGCTGTTTCTATTCCAGTAATTGGTGCTGGAGGTGTCGCTGATGGTGCCGGTGCTGCAGCTGTCTTTATGTTAGGTGCCGAAGCTGTTCAGGTGGGAACTCGTTTCGTGGTTGCTAAAGAATCTAATGCTCACCAAAACTTTAAAAATAAAATCTTGAAAGCGAAAGATATTGATACGGTAGTTTCAGCATCAGTTGTTGGACACCCTGTTCGTGCGATCAAGAATAAATTGGCTTCTGCCTATAACCAAGCTGAAAAAGATTTCTTGGCAGGTAAGAAGACTCAAGAAGAAATTGAAGAATTAGGGGCAGGTGCCCTTCGCAATGCCGTTGTTGATGGAGATGTTGACAATGGATCTGTAATGGCAGGTCAAATTGCTGGTCTTGTGAGCAAGGAAGAAACTTGTGCTGAAATTCTAGAAGATATCTATTATGGTGCAGCCAAGGTGATTCAAAGAGAGGCTGCTCGTTGGGCAGATGTAAACGTCTAAAAACGTCGAAAGGATTAGGATAGTGACAAAACGTGCGTTCTTATTTGCTGGTCAAGGGGCTCAGAAATTGGGCATGGCGAGCGATTTGTATGCGGCTTATCCCGTTGTTAAAGAGACATTTGATACGGCTAGTCGTATTCTAGGTTATGATTTGCGTGAATTGATTGATTCTAACGAAGAAAAACTGAATCAGACACGCTATACTCAACCAGCTATTTTGACAACGTCAGTAGCCATTTATCGTCTCTTAGTAGAAAATGGTATCACTCCTGATATTGTTGCCGGCCTCTCTTTGGGGGAATATTCTGCCCTGGTTGCGGCTGGAGCTCTTTCGTTTGAAGATGCAGTAGCTTTGGTTGCGAAACGAGGTGAATTCATGGAAACGGCAGCTCCCGCTGGAAGTGGGAAAATGGTTGCTGTTATGAATACAGATCCAAGTTTGATCGAAGAGATTTGTCAACAAGCATCTGAAAAGGGTGTAGTGACACCAGCTAACTACAATACACCAGCACAAATTGTGATTGGTGGTGAGGTTGCAGCTGTGGACTATGCTGTGGAACTATTGCAGGAAGCAGGTGCCAAACGCTTGATCCCTTTGAATGTGTCAGGTCCATTCCACACAGCCTTACTGGAATCTGCTAGTCAAAAATTGGCGGCTGAACTAGAAAAAGTATCATTTAATGATTTTGATCTTCCTTTAGTTGGGAATACAGAAGCTACTATCATGAAGTCAGAAGATGTGAAAGCACTTTTGGCCCGTCAAGTAAAAGAACCGGTTCGTTTCTATGATTCAATTGCTACGATTCAAGAATTTGGTGTAGATGAGGTCATCGAGATCGGACCTGGAAAAGTCTTGTCAGGATTCTTGAAGAAAATTGATAAAACTCTTCCAACTCATAACGTCGAAGATCAGGCTAGTCTAGATGCACTTCTGAATGCTTAAAACGAGGTAAAGATGGAACTTAAAAATAAAAATGTTTTTGTAACAGGTTCAACACGCGGAATTGGATTGGCTGTGGCTCATAAATTTGCGAGTCTCGGTGCCAATGTTGTCCTAAATGGACGTTCTGAAATTTCTGAGGACTTGCTTGCACAGTTTGCTGACTATGGTGTGACTGTTGTTGGTATTTCTGGGGATATTTCTAATGGCGAAGATGCGCAACGTATGGTGGCTGAAGCAATTGAAAAGCTTGGAAGTGTTGATGTTTTGGTCAATAACGCTGGCATTACAAACGACAAGTTGATGTTGAAAATGACTGAAGAAGATTTTGAACGGGTCTTGAAAATCAACTTGACCGGTGCCTTTAATATGACTCAAGCTGTCTTAAAACCTATGTCTAAGGCTCGTCAAGGTGCCATTATCAACATGTCCTCTGTTGTTGGTCTAATGGGGAATATTGGTCAAGCGAACTATGCGGCTTCAAAAGCTGGTTTGATTGGTTTTACCAAATCAGTAGCGCGTGAAGTTGCGGCTCGTGGCGTTCGTGTGAATGCCATTGCACCTGGTTCATTGAATCAGATATGACAGACGCTATTCCAGAGAAAATGAAAGATGCCATGCTAGCTCAAGTGCCAATGAAACGAATTGGTCAAGCTGAAGAAGTGGCAGAAGTTGCGGCTTTCTTGGCAGGTCAAGAATATTTAACAGGTCAAACAATTGCCATTGATGGCGGAATGACTATGCAATAATGAATGCTCACTGATCGAAAATCACTTACTTAAATATCCATCCGACAAAAGGAGAATATATATGTCTACAAATCGTGTTGTTGTTACAGGTTACGGTGTAACCTCACCAATCGGAAATACACCAGAGGAGTTCTGGAATAGCCTTCATGAAGGAAAAATTGGAATCAAGCCCATTACAAAATTTGATGCTTCTGAAATTCCAGTCTTTAATGCTGGTGAAATTCAAGATTTCCCATTCGATAAATATTTTGTGAAAAAAGATCAAAATCGTATGGATACTTACTCATTGTATGCAATCTATGCTGCGATGGAAGCTATTGAAAATTCAGGCTTGAATATGGAAGAAGAAGACCGTGATCGAGTAGGCGTGATTGTATCATCTGGTATCGGTGGTTTGCAAGAATTGGAAGATCAAATTATCCGGATGCATGAACGTGGGATGAAGAGAATCCAACCAATGTTTATTCCAAAAGCTCTTTCAAACATGGGTGCTGGAAACATCGCACTTAAGATTGGGGCTCAAGGGGTATGTAAATCCGTGACAACAGCTTGTGCTTCTGCCAATGATGCAATTGGTGAAGCTTTCCGTGAAATTAAATTTGGTATGCATGATGTTGTTTTGGCAGGTGGTGCTGAAGCTTCGATTACTAAGATTGGTATTGGTGGTTTTAATGCCCTTACGGCCCTTTCAACAACGGAAGACCCAGAACGTTCATCTATTCCATTTGACAAAGACCGTAATGGTTTTGTGATGGGTGAAGGTGCAGGGGTTCTTGTCATCGAAAGCTTTGGAACATGCCCAAAAACGTGGTGCTAATATTTTAGCTGAAATTGTTGGTTACGGTTCAAACTGTGATGCCTACCATATGACAACACCGACACCAGATGGTTCAGGTGCTGCTAAAGCAATTAAATTAGCGATCAATGAAGCTGGTATCAAACCTGAAGATGTCGATTATGTCAATGCTCATGGTACATCTACACCTGCCAATGAAAAAGGTGAAAGTGGAGCTATTGTTTCTGTACTTGGTAAAGAAGTTCCTGTATCATCTACTAAATCATTTACAGGACACTTGCTTGGTGCCGCTGGTGCAGTTGAAGCGATTGCTACCATCGAAGCGATTCGTCACAGCTTTGTACCAAAAACTGCTGGTACTAAAGAATTGTCTGACTATATCGAAGCAAACGTTGTTTATGGTGAAGGCCAAGAAGCGGATATTCAGTACGCTATCTCAAATACCTTTGGTTTTGGAGGACACAATGCTGTTCTGGCCTTTAAACGTTGGGAGGGTTAATTCATGAATATTTCTGAAATCAAAGATTTGTTGGCTCAATTTGATGCGTCAACTTTGCGTGAATTCTCATATAAAAATAATGGCGAAGAATTGAATTTGAGTAAAAACCAAACGAGTTCAGTTGCGGCTACACCGGTTGCTCCTGCAGTTGAAGTGGTAGCAGCTCCTCAAACTCCTGTAGTAGCCCCTGTTGTTGAAGCACCAGCAACTCCAGCTGTAGCGGCTGAACCAGTTGCTGCTCCAGCTCAGGCTGCAGAAGGTGATGTGGTTGAAAGTCCATTGGTTGGGGTGGCTTACTTGTCGCCAGCACCGGATAAACCAGCCTTTGTATCTGTAGGAGACAAGGTTACTAAGGGTCAAACACTCTTGATTATCGAAGCCATGAAAGTGATGAATGAAGTCCCAGCACCAAAAGATGGGGTAGTCACTGAAATTTTGGTAACGAATGAAGAAATGGTTGAATTTGGAAAAGGATTGGTTCGAATCAAATGACAATTGATATTAATGCTATTCGTGAGGCTTTGCCGCATCGTTACCCAATGCTTTTGGTGGATCGCGTTATAGAAACAAGCGAAGATACGATTGTTGCCATTAAAAACGTGACAATTAATGAACCATTTTTTAATGGACATTTTCCACAATATCCTGTTATGCCAGGTGTTCTCATCATGGAAGCTTTGGCACAAACAGCAGGTGTACTAGAGTTGTCAAAACCTGAAAATAAAGGGAAATTAGTCTTTTATGCAGGGATGGACAAGGTGAAGTTTAAAAAACAAGTCGTTCCAGGAGATCAACTGGTGATGACAGCTACTTTTGTCAAACGTCGTGGAACCATTGCTGTTGTTGAAGCGAAAGCAGAGGTAGACGGTAAGCTTGCAGCTTCAGGAACACTTACTTTGCAATTGGAAATTAAGAAAGGCCTATCTATGTTTCGTAAGATCTTAATCGCCAATCGTGGTGAGATTGCAGTGCGCATTATTCGTGCGGCTCGTGAACTTGGCATCGAGACGGTTGCGGTGTATTCTACTGCTGATAAAGAAGCCTTGCATACCTTACTAGCGGATGAAGCAGTCTGTATTGGCCCTGCTAAGTCAACAGAATCTTATTTGAATATGAGTGCTGTCTTGTCTGCAGCTGTTTTAACAGGTGCAGAAGCTATTCACCCTGGTTTTGGATTTTTAAGTGAAAACTCAAAATTTGCAACCATGTGTGAGGAAGTGGGCATTAAGTTTATTGGTCCTTCTGCTAAAGTCATGGATTTGATGGGGGATAAGATTAATGCTCGTAAACAGATGATCAAAGCAGGAGTGCCTGTTATTCCTGGATCAGATGGTGAAGTGTATACTGCTGAAGAAGCCCTCGAGATTGCAGAGCGTATTGGTTACCCTGTGATGTTGAAAGCATCTGCAGGAGGCGGTGGTAAAGGAATTCGGAAGGTTGAAAAACCAGAAGATTTGGTTGCTGCTTTTGAATCTGCTTCCTCAGAAGCTCAAGCTGCTTTTGGGAATGGTGCCATGTATATGGAGCGGGTGATTTATCCGGCACGCCACATTGAAGTACAGATTTTAGCGGATCAGCATGGACATGTCATTCACTTAGGTGAACGCGATTGTTCTCTTCAACGAACAATCAAAAAGGTTCTAGAAGAATCCCCTTCAATTGCTATCGGAAAAACTCTTCGTAATCAAATTGGTTCTGCTGCTGTTCGTGCAGCTGAATCAGTTGGGTATGAGAATGCTGGAACGATTGAATTCTTGTATGATGAAGGCAAGGGTGAGTTCTACTTTATGGAAATGAATACCCGTGTGCAAGTAGAGCATCCTGTCACGGAATTTGTAACAGGAGTTGATATCGTTAAGGAACAGATTAAAATCGCAGCTGGACAAGAATTATCCGTTACTCAAGAGGATATTGTCATTAAAGGCCATGCGATTGAATGCCGGATCAATGCGGAAAATCCTTCCTTTAACTTTGCACCAAGCCCAGGTAAGATCACTAATCTCTATCTTCCAAGTGGTGGGGTTGGCTTGCGTGTGGATTCTGCTGTGTATCCTGGTTATACGATTCCACCATACTATGATAGTATGATTGCCAAGATCATTGTCCATGGGTGAAAATCGCTTTGATGCACTGATGAAAATGCAGCGTGCTCTTTATGAGTTGGAAATCGATGGTGTCACAACCAATAGCAGTTTCCAGTTGGATTTGATTTCAGATTCACATGTGATCGCTGGTGATTATGACACTGCATTTTTGATGGAACAATTCCTTCCAAATTATAATAAGGAATGATGAAAAAGCCTGGACTTGTGAGGGAAGTATGAACATCATCTTCACAGTTTCAGGCTTTTATAGTAATGCTTCAGATACTGTAGCATATTATAAGGAGTAAGTAATGGCATTATTTTCTAAAAAAGATAAATATATTCGGATCAATCCGAATAGGTCAGCCTGGAAGGAGCCTCAGCCAAAACCTGAAGTTCCTGATGAACTATTTTCACAATGCCCAGGTTGTAAACATACCATTTACCAAAAGGATTTAGGTAGTGAACGGGTATGCCCGAATTGTGGCTATACCTTCCGTATTTCTGCTAAAGAACGCTTGGCGCTGACAGTGGATCCAGCTAGCTTTGAAGAAATGTTTACAGGAATCGAAACGACAGATCCTTTGAATTCCCAAATTATAAGAAGAAACTAGCAGCAGTGCGGGAAATGACAGGATTGGATGAAGCTGTCCTGACTGGAACTGCCTTGATTAAAGGGCAAAAAGTTGCGCTTGGGATCATGGATTCCAACTTTATCATGGCTTCAATGGGTTCTGTAGTAGGCGAAAAAATTACTCGTTTATTTGAATTTGCGACAAAAGAAAAATTGCCAGTTGTTCTTTTTACCGCTTCCGGTGGTGCTCGGATGCAAGAAGGAATCGTGAGTTTGATGCAAATGGCAAAAATTTCTGCGGCTGTTCAACGTCATTCTAAAGAAAAATTATTCTATTTGACGGTATTGACAGATCCGACAACCGGTGGGGTAACGGCTTCATTTGCTATGGAAGGTGATATTATCATGGCAGAGAGTCAAGCCTTGGTCGGGTTTGCTGGTCGACGCGTGATCGAATCAACTGTGCGTGAGAAATTGCCAGATGATTTCCAAAAAGCAGAATTTCTACAAGAACATGGATTTGTAGACTTGATCGTGGAGAGAAGCCAAATCCGAGCAACAGTTGGACAATTATTGGCCCTTCATGGAGGTAAACATGAGTAAAATAACACAGATTATTAAAGAGGCACGTGACCAAGGAAGATTGACTGCGCTTGATTTTGCTCAAGGAATTTTTGATGATTTTATCGAATTACATGGAGATCGAAACTTCCGTGATGATGGTGCGGTGATTGGTGGGATTGGACGCTTAGGCGATCAAACGGTTACAGTCGTTGGGATCCAAAAAGGAAAAAATCTTCAGGATAATCTAAAACGTAATTTTGGGACAACCCACATCCAGAAGGCTATCGAAAAGCTTTGCGCCTCATGAAGCAAGCAGAGAAATTTGGTCGTCCAGTTGTGACCTTTATCAATACAGCGGGTGCTTATCCTGGTGTTGGTGCTGAAGAACGAGGACAAGGTGAAGCCATTGCCCGTAACCTCATGGAAATGAGTGATTTAAAAGTTCCGATTATCGCGATTATCATCGGAGAAGGTGGCTCTGGTGGTGCCTTGGCTCTTGCTGTAGCAGATAAGGTCTGGATGCTTGAGAACTCCATCTATGCAGTCTTGAGTCCAGAAGGTTTCGCCTCTATTCTTTGGAAAGATGGAAGTCGTGCCATGGAAGCAGCAGAGTTGATGAAGATTACTTCTCACGAATTGTTAAATATGGAAATTGTCGATAAGGTGATTCCCGAGCATGGATTTTCAAATGGAGAACTACTGGCTCAAGTGAAGAAGGAATTACAGGAAGAGTTAAAGGTTTTACAAGCCTTACCTCTCGAAGAGCTTCTGGAGCAACGCTACCAACGTTTTCGTAAATATTAAAAAACTGAGCTTGCAATTTGCAAGACTCAGTTTTTTTAAACTTTATTTTGGTGCGATGACTTCAGCGCCACCCATGTATGGGCGAAGGACTTCTGGAATGGTCACAGAACCGTCTTCGTTTTGGTAGTTTTCAAGAATAGCAGCGACGGTACGTCCGACAGCCAATCCAGAACCGTTCAAAGTGTGAAGGAGTTTTACCTTGCCATCTGCTTCATCACGGTAGCGGATTTGCGCACGGCGAGCTTGGAAATCTTCTGTATTGGAACAGCTTGAGATTTCACGGTAGGTGTTTTGCGCTGGAATCCATACTTCCAAGTCATAAGTCTTGGCAGCTGAGAAGCCCATGTCTCCTGTTGAGAGAGCTACTACACGGTATGGAAGGTTCAGTTTTTGAAGGATATTTTCAGCATTGACAACCATTTTTTCCAATTCATCATATGATTCTTCTGGTTTAGCAAATTTCACCATTTCAACCTTATGGAATTGGTGCAAACGGATCAATCCACGAGTATCACGACCAGCTGAACCAGCTTCTGAACGGAAAGATGGACTCATAGCGGTGAAGTAGATTGGAAGATCTTTCCCATCAAGAATTTCATCGCGGTAGTAGTTTGTCAAAGGAACTTCGGCTGTTGGAATGAGGACATAATTGGTATCGCTAAGTTCAAAAGTATCTTCCTTGAATTTTGGATACTGACCAGTACCAAACATAGAATCATGGTTGACCATGTAAGGAGGGATGACTTCAGTGTAGCCTTCCTTGCCATGTTCGTCCAACATGAAAGTTGTAGATAGCGCGTTCTAAGCGAGCTCCAAGTCCTTTGTAGAAGAGGAAACGAGCACCAGTAACTTTAGCCCCGCGTTCCCAGTCAAGGATATCAAGGTCTTCACCTAAATCCCAGTGAGCTTTTGGTTCAAAGCCAAATTCGCGCGGTGTTCCCCAACGGCGAACCTCAACGTTGTCATCCTCATCTGCTCCAACAGGGACACTGTCAGCAGGGATGTTTGGAAGGGTAGTAGTGAATTCAGTCAATTTTGCATCGATTTCAGCTAATTCTGTATCCAATGCTTTGACCTCTGCAGAGAGGGTTTGCATGGCAGCAATCTTATCATCTGCATTTTCCTTGTTGCGTTTAGCTTGTGCGATTTCAGCAGATACAGTGTTACGCTCTGCTTTGAGATTTTCTACTTTGACTAAGATATCTCGACGTTTGGCATCGATTTCTTTCATTTCATTCAAATAGCTGCATCTACGCCACGTGTTGCCAATTTTTTAGCAACCGCATCAAAGTCTGTACGAATCCGTTTAATATCTAACATAGCTTCTCCTTTAACAAAAAACACACCTGTTAGAGTGTTGGAGTGGCATAGCCACGGTTCCATCCAACTTCACAGGTGTGCACTTGATTCGATATTGTATTTTAAAGAAACGGTAGAATTTCAATTAAGATTTCTATCTGCTCGCAGCAACCGCAGACTTTCTGAAAGAACCTCTTAACTTACTTATCCGTTTGCGTCTATTATACAAGAAAAGATCCTATTTTGCAAATAGATTTTTAATTTTAGCCGTGATGATTTGGATCAACGTAGGAAGTTTGACAATTTTATCATTTCCCAGATGTTCCCGAGCAATCTTTAAAATTTTTCCAGAGTCTTTTGAAGCAAAGAGAAATTTTGATTCTCTGGTATAGATTTCAAAATGGCGGCTAATTTTACGTCCGGATACATTGGCTCCGATTCGCTCGATTTCTTGCCAGGGAATTTGGATGTAGTCTTCTACATTTGCATCCGCATAAAATTCAAAAGCGGCATTCCCGACTAGGATTTTTCCAACCTTTCCCCCCACTCCAAGGTAAGAAACCCCTGTAGTATGGAATTCAACGGTTTTATTCAATGATTGAGCCATGAGATCCTCCTGTATTGCTGTTCACTCCATTATATCATAATAAAAAGAAGGCCGAAACCTTCTTTTTAGTTGATCTTTGCTTACATCAAGCCAGCAACGTGTGCTAATACACCGATTACAAAGAGAGCGATGATGATAGTGATTGGAGATACTTTTTTCTTCAACAACCACATACAAGCAAAAGTAAGAAGCAATCCCATCAAACCAGGAATCAAATGAATCCAAGTTTTGTTGGAAAGTCGTAACTTTTTCAGGTGTTTGAGATAGAGCCTGAACCAACTTGAGCGAAGGCTTCTTGGATACCCTTGTATCCTTCAGGAAGTTTATCCCAGTGGATATAAGCTTTGTCGTCTAATTTGACAGAAGAAACATTAAAGATGAATTTAATAGATACCCAACGTTCTACCAAGACAGCGAGGATGAACATCCCAAGGATAGAAGCCCCTTTAGTGATGTCTTGCAAGATCCCACCAGACATATCTTTGGTAATTTCAGAACCTGCTTTGTAGCCAAGTTCTTGCGTGTACCACAAGAAGGCCATACGAATCGCATTCCATGCGATAAAGAAGATGAGTGGGACCAAGGATGTTACCAGACGCAGCAAGTGATGCACCAAGAGCACCCAAGGATTGGACGTACTGTAAACCAGAAGACTGGATCTCCGATACCCGCCAAAGGACCCATCATACCAATTTTAACCCCTTGGATGGCAGCATCGTCAATCGCAGCACCGTTTGCTCTTTCTTCTTCAAGAGCAAGTGTTACCCCGATGATAGGAGCGGCAACGTATGGGTGAGTGTTGAAGAATTCCATGTGACGTTCAAGAGCAGCCGCTTGGTCTTCTTTCTTCGTGTAGAGTTTTTTGATAGCTGGGATCAATGAGTAAGCCCAACCCAAGTTTTGCATCCGTTCATAGTTCCAAGAACCTTGCAAGAAGGTTGAACGCCACCAAACTTTTTGACGATCTGATTTAGATAATTGTAATTTTTCAGTCATGATAGTGTCACACCTTTCTTAATAGTCTTCGAGAATGTCGCCAATTGGATCGTTAGAAGTAGCGGCACCGCCACCTCCATTGCCACCTTTCTTAGAAAGAGTAAGGTAGATCAAGGCAAGGGCAACACCAATTGCTCCAAGGGCAATCAAGGTCAATTGGCTAACAGCTGCAAGAGCAAAACCGATGGCAAAGAATGGCCATACTTCACGGCTCGCCATCATGTTGATAACCATGGCATAACCAACGGCTACAACCATACCACCACCGATTTGCATTCCATCAGAGAGCCATTTTGGCATTTGTTCAAGAGCAGTTTTGACAGTTTCAGCAGGAATCATCAACAAGAGGGCTGCAGGAATGGCGATACGAAGACCTTGAAGAAGAAGGGCCACAAAGTGAGCGCGTTCTACACCTTTGATATCCCCTTTTCTAGCAGCAGCGTCGGCAGTGTGAACCAAACCAACGGAAAGGGTACGGACGATCATGGTCAAGAAAAGACCAGCAACTGCAAGTGGAATAGCGACACCTTGAGCGACAGCGATTCCTTTTGTACTGAAGTCTCCCCCAAGTACCATGATGATGGCAGCAGCGACAGATGCAAGGGCAGCATCGGGTGCAACTGCGGCACCAATGTTTGCCCAGCCAAGTGCAATAAATTGAAGTGAACCACCAAGCATAATGCCAGCAGTCAAGTTACCTGTTACCAAACCGATTAAGGTACAAGCAACAAGGGGTTGGTGGAATTGGAATTGGTCAAGGATACCTTCAAGACCTGCTAAGAAGGCAACAACGACCACTAATACCATAGAAATAATAGACATGTTTAAAATCCTTTCGTAAGTAATCGATTATTGAACGTTAGCTTTGTTAATTAAGTCAAACAAATCTTTCTTAGAGTCATTTGGCACTTTACGGACGTCAAATTCAACTCCAAGATCACGCATTTTTTCAAATGTAGCCACATCATCTTTATCCATTGACAACACATTGTTAACCATGGTTTTACCAGTTGAGTGGGCCATTGAACCAACGTTCAAGGTTTTAATCGGAACACCACCTTCGATGGCGCGAAGAGCATCTTGAGGTGTTTCAAATAAGATCAAAGCATGGGTATTTCCAAAACGTGGATCTTTTGCAACGTCGATCAATTTTTGAATTGGGACAACGTTTGCTTTCACACCATTTGGTGCCGCTTGTTTGATCAATTCCTTACGGAGTTCATCTTTGGCAACAGAATCTGAAGCAACAATGATCCGATCGGCTTTTGAATCAGGTGTCCAAGCAGTTGCGACTTGTCCATGAAGAAGACGTGTATCTAAGCGGGCAAGGTTAATCTTGAGTTTTCCATCTCCGATAACTGTTCCTTCTGGAATAGCAGCTTGGGCTACAGGAGCAGCAGCGGCTGTACTAGCTTCTTCAACAGGATTCAATTCTTCTGGAAGAGCTTTGACACCGTCTTTTGCTTCCTTGATGATGTTTGCAGCGACTTTGATCAACGCCGGCATTTGCATCCATCAAACGTTCTGTATAAGCTTGAATCAACATCGGAAGGTTTCAATCCTGTGATGATCGCAAATTTACGATCTGGATTTTCTCCCATGACGCGACTTGCTTGGTTAAATGGAGAACCACTCCAAAGGTCAGCCAAAACCAAGACTTCATCTTCTGCATCAAATGCGGCAACAGCTGCATTAAATTTAGCATAGAGATCATCCGGGCCTTCACTTGGCATGAACGTAACCACTTGAACTTTCTCTTGATCCCCAAAGATCATCGAGCCGGATTGGTGGATTCCAGCTGCAAATTCACCGTGGCTAGCAATAATGATACCAATACTCATTATTGACATTCCTCCTTATAAAATTTGTTTGACTTTCAGTTTAAGAAAACTTTAAGCTACTTTATTATAAATCGTTTCCACACTTAAGTCAATTTTTCTATCAAAATCTCGATGTAAAAACATTAATTTATTATATTAAATTATCGTTAGATAAAAAATGAATGCTATTGAATGGTTCTTGTTTATTAGTTGATGCTGAAGAAAATCAATGATAGATAGGTTTTCATAGGATTTGAATTTCAATAAAAATATTCCAACAATCGATCTATATCCCCAAAAATAAAAAATAAATATATAATAAATTGTAAAATAGAGTGATTGAGAGCACTCAAAAAGACTAGCCCAGTTGGGCTAGTCCTGTAGGTTCAGTTGTTTAGTTTGTAAAGTCAAGTACCATACGTCCTTGAATGGTTCCAGCTTCCATTTCGTCAAAGACTTTGACTGCATCTTCTACTGGACGTTTTTGAACGACAGGGACTACCAAGCCTTCTGCACCAAATTGGAAAGGCTTCTTCCAAGTCTTTACGAGTTCCTACAAGAGAACCAATGACTTGGATACCATCTAATACAGTTTTCACAATGCTGAGGTCCATCATTTCAGAAGGAAGACCAACTGCGACCACGCGGCCACCTGCACGAACAGAATCTACTGCTTGGTTGAAAGCTACTTTAGAAACAGCTGTTACGACAGCAGAGTGAGCTCCACCATTTGTTTTTTCTTTAATCAATCCTGGGACATCTTCAACTTCGCGACCGTTGATGACAAAGTCTGCACCAACTTCTTTCGCCAATTCTAGTTTATCATTGTTGATATCGACAGCGATGACATGTGCGTTGAAGACTTTCTTAGCATATTGAACAGCCAAGTTTCCTAGTCCACCAGCTCCATAGATAACGATCCATTGTCCTGGTTCAGCTTTGGCTTCTTTGATGGCTTTGTAAGTTGTAACACCTGCACACGTAATAGAAGAAGCTTGGGCTGGATCTAATCCTTCAGGTACTTTCACTGCGTAATCTGCAGTAACGATACATTGTTCAGCCATTCCTCCATCAACAGAGTAACCAGCATTTTTTACAGTACGGCAAAGAGTTTCACGACCAGTTGTACAGTATTCACAAGTTCCACATCCTTCGAAGAACCATGCGACACTGACACGATCCCCAACTTTTAGGCTCTTGACATCTGGAGCAACTTCTTTAACAATACCGATTCCTTCGTGTCCAAGAACACGGCCTGGAACTTTACCGAAGTCTCCCGTGAGCAACGTGCAAGTCAGTGTGGCAGACACCACAGTATTCGATTTGAACAAGAGCTTCCCCTGTTTCAAGTGGACGCATGTCTTTGTTTGCAACGATTTCAACACCAGTACCTTCTGGATTTACAACAACAGCTTTCATTTTGTTCCTCCTTAAGTGAACGAGAAGCGGTTTAGAATTTTTGAAAGCGCTTCTTTAATAACTATGTTAATAATATCACAAACTAGATGACGAGGCAATGAAAAAAATGGAAAAAAAGGGCGGTATTGATTAACCGATTAAGGATTTGGCGCAGAAAAAGACATGAGGGGATAACTCATGTCTGTTAGTTTTATAAGAATAATTGAATGAGTTGGCGCGCGACACCATCTTCGTTATTTGTGAAATCTGTGACGGAATCCGCGTAAGGGAGAAGGACGGAGCTAGCATTTTTCATGGCGTATCCATGACCAGCGAGAGCTAGCATGTCGGTATCGTTGTGCTCGTCTCCAAAGGCAATCAAATCCTTCTGATCCATATTGAGTTTATCCAGAAGGTAGGTCAGAGCAGATGCTTTGGTCACATTTTTGGGATTGCATTCCAGAATATTTAAGGGACCACCCCAAGTATTGATAGACAGATTGTAGTCATAATGCCGATTCATTTCATCTGCCAGAGCATATTTGTCTTCCGCTTTCGTTTGAAAGAGAATACAGTTTGGGTCGCTCGTTACCCGCTCGGGATTGAATTGATTTTCTGGTTGGAAAGATTCAATACCGAATAATTTAGGGATCTGCAACGTGCTCATTTGGATCGGTAATAAAGAATTTATTGCGGTATTCGCCTGCTATAAAGTCCGCTTGGATAGTGTCTCGGTTAGCGACCATATCTAACAGGTATTTTTATCTAAAGTCAAACATTGTTCATCTGCCCATTTTTTCTCAGGTAGATGCGTAAGGGAGCCGTTAAAATTGATCATCGGAGTATCTAGCTCTAGTTGTTTGTAATAGGTATGTGCCATACGGTAGGGGCGGCCTGTTGTAATAATGACTTTATGGCCAAGAGCACTAATTTTTTTTATCGTATCAATGGTAAAGTCGCTCAATTTGCTTTCGGAATTTAAGAGAGTGCCGTCTAGATCTAGAGCGATCATCTTTTTATGCATATTTCAGTTCCTTTCGAGAAGAATGAGACCATTATATCAGAAAAATCGGAAAAGCGCTCAAAAATCGAGAAGAGAAGTAGGATTTCTTGAAAGGCGAAAGATCTTTTGGTAAAATAGAAATAACGTTCGCAAATTGATTGGGAGCGAGAATGATGAAAAAGGAGTTTATTCTGAAATGGATAAGTTTTTTAAACTTTCAGAACATGGAACCACTGTTCGAACAGAGGTTCTTGCTGGTTTGACAACCTTTTTTGCGATGAGTTATATCCTCTTCGTAAACCCTCAAATGTTGTCACAAACAGGTATGCCAGCTCAAGGAGTCTTCCTTGCAACGATTATTGGATCCGTTGTCGGGACCTTGATGATGGCTTTTTATGCCAATTTACCTTATGCACAAGCACCTGGGATGGGCTTGAATGCCTTCTTTACCTTTACCGTTGTATTTGGTATGGGCTACTCATGGCAGGAAGCTTTGGGAATGGTCTTCATTTGTGGTGTGATTTCATTGATTATCACATTGACAAAATGTTCGGAAGATGATCATCGAATCGATTCCGACTGCTCTTCGCTCTGCTATTTCAGCGGGGATCGGGATTTTCTTGGCCTATGTTGGGATTAAGAATGCAGGATTTTTTTGAAAATTCACGATTGACCCTCATACCTATACAGTGGTCGGAGAAGGAGCAGATAAGGCGAATGCAACGATCTCAGCCAATGCATCTGCTGTTCCTGGATTGGTTGATTTTAACAATCCGGCTGTCCTCTTGGCCCTTGTTGGTCTTGCGATTACTATTTTCTTTGTTGTCAAAGGGATTAAGGGAGGGATTATCCTTTCTATCTTAGCAACGACTGTACTTGGAATTCTCATCCATGTGGTTGATATCACTAAAATTGACTTTGCAAGTAATCATCTAGGAGCTGCCTTTAATGATTTAGGCACGATCTTTGGTCAAGCTTTGGGATCAAAAGGATTGGGTTCGTTGATTTCCAATACGTCTCGTTTGCCTGAGACCTTAATGGCGATTTTAGCCTTCTCCTTGACTGATATTTTTGATACAATCGGAACTTTAATCGGTACGGGTGAAAAAGTTGGGATTGTTGCGACAAATGGGGAAAACCATCAATCAGCGAAATTAGATAAGGCCCTCTATTCAGACCTTGTAGCGACTTCAGTCGGTGCTATTGCAGGAACTTCAAACGTAACGACTTATGTTGAATCTGCAGCTGGTATTGGAGCTGGTGGACGCACTGGTCTGACAGCCTTGGTTGTAGCGATCTGTTTTGCTATTTCAAGTCTCTTTAGTCCTTTGTTGGCGATTGTACCGACCGCTGCTACAGCTCCAATTTTGATTGTTGTTGGGATCATGATGTTGAGTGGCTTGAAAAATATCCATTGGGAAGATATGTCAGAAGCAGTTCCTGCTTTCTTCACCTCTATCTTTATGGGCTTCAGCTACTCGATTACACAAGGGATCGCTGCTGGATTTATCACCTATAGCTTGGTGAAAGTGGTTAAAGGACAAGCCAAAGAAGTGCACAGCATGATTTGGATTTCTAGATGTTCTCTTTATTTTAAACTACGTTAGCATGGCCTTGAATTAAGCATCAGGAAAGTGCCAAAAAGGAATGGGAGTGGTCTCCCATTCCTTTTTAGATGGATTGAGGGAATGAATGGGAAAATTTTCTGTATTTCCTGATTTTTTTCTCAAAAACAAACCGGAGTCGAACAATTTCTAAAAGAAAGAGCAGATTTTTAAAAAGTTTGGTATAATAGAGAAATGATTAGTCACAATGAAACGGAGCTGATCGCTCTAGGAAAACAGCTAGGAAAACTCTTAGAAAAGCAAGACGTGATCATCTTATCAGGTGATCTAGGGGCAGGAAAAACGACCTTTACCAAAGGAATTGCAAAGGGGTTAGGGATTGATCAGATGATTAAAAGCCCGACCTATACCATTGTTCGTGAATACGAAGGTCGCTTGCCTTTATACCATTTGGATGTTTACCGGATTGGGAATGATCCAGATTCTATTGATTTAGATGATTTTCTATTTGGAGATGGTGCTACCATTATTGAATGGGGAGAGCTGATTGAGCCGAGTCTCTCGGATGCTTATCTAAAAATTTTTATCCGAAAATTGGAAGATGGGCGAGAGTTAGCTTTTGAAGCTCATGGAGCGCGTGCAGAAGCTTTACTAACATCCTTTGAGCAGGTGGAAAAAACGGATGACTAAGGAAAAGGAAGTGACATTAGAAATTCGGCAAGCTGACAGTGCAGACGCGGCTCTTGTCGTTGATTTCTTAAATCAAGTTGGGAAAGAGTCAGATTACATGACGCTAGATGAAGCTGGAATTGGCATGTCTCCAGCAGATATGGAGCAATTTCTGATGGTGCAAGAGATGGCGGAAAACCGGATTTGCCTCTTGCTATTTCTAGATCAGGAACTGGCAGCTTTGTTAAATATCACTGCAGCTTCTCAACGGTCCATTCGGCATATTGGTGATGTCTTTATTGTGGTTCAAAAAGCTTATTGGAATCAAGGGCTTGGACAGATCTTGTTGGAAGAAGGAATTGAGTGGGCGCACTCGACCGGTGTTCTCAGGAAACTAGTCTTGAATGTCCAAGTGCGCAATGAACGAGCGGTTCACCTGTATAAAAAGTTAGGTTTTGAGATCGAAGGTTGCCAAGCTCGTGGAGCTTGTTCAGCTGAAGGAGAATTCTTAGATGTTTACCTTATGGGGAAACTGATAGATTAGAGAGAGATTCTATATGGTTAAAAAAATTATTTTGATGTTTTTGAGCTTATTGACGGTAACAGTGATTGGGATCGGGGCCTATGGCCTTACCATCCTAAACCAAACGACTGGGACTCTCAGTAAGACCTATAAAGGCTTTGGAAATGAGACCAATGTCATTGCAGAAAACAAGCCGATGACCATCCTTTTGATGGGGGTTGATACAGGTAGTGGTTCTAGGGAAGATCCTTGGGCTGGAAATAGTGATACCATGATTTTGGTGACTGTCAATCCTCAAACAAAAGAAACAACCATGACTAGCTTGGAAAGAGATATCCTAACCAATATTACTTCAGATGGCGAAACGGTCCAAGCAAAATTGAATTCGGCTTATGCTCAAGGTGGTGCCAAGTTAGCCATTAAGACCATTCAAGATCTTTTGAATATCCATATTGACCGCTATGTCATGATCAATATGAAGGGGTTAGTTCAATTAGTGGATAAGGTTGGTGGCATCACGGTTAACAATCCATTTGACTTCGATATCTCGATCGAGGAAAATGAGCCAGAATATACGGCTAAGATCGCACCAGGACGTCAGGAGATTAATGGGGACCAAGCTCTCGTTTATTCACGCATGCGCTACCAAGACCCAGAAGGAGACTATGGACGTCAAAAACGCCAACGTGAAGTGATCAAAAAGATTGTTGAGAAAGTTTTAAGCCTCAATAGTTTGAGTCACTACAAAGGAATCATTGAGTCTGTTAGTGACAATATGCAAACCAACATTTCACTTGATAGCAACAGTCTTCTTCAATTGTTAGGATATAAAGATGCCCTTTCAACGATTCATCAGTACCAGCTGAAAGGAGAAGATGCCACCTTAGCAGATGGCGGAAGTTATCAGATTGTCACTTCAAAACATCTCTTGAAAATTCAAAATATCATCCGCAAAGCTTTGGGGATGAAAGAAATTAAAACATTGAAAACCAATGCTTACCTATTAGATGGAGATGAAGAGTTGAAGAATGCTTCTTCTCAAAATGATACGCCAGCGGCATCATCTGAGGAAGCACCTGTTTACCAAGAGTTTAACCAACTACCAGTTGTACCATCGACCCAGGATACGGGAGTGGTGACACCTCAAAGTTCTGTTGCACCAGTGACACCAGTTGCTCCTGCAGCTACAGAGTCGAGCAGTGTGACACTACGGTACCTTCAGAATAAGAAAAAAACGATTGAGTTTTCTCAATCGTTTTTACTTGGTTGCCAGATGTCTTGAATTTCTTTTAGAGAGGCTGTTGCTTGTTGACTAAATAGTTTGGTCTTGTATTGGAAATCCGTTACCAATTCTTGAAGATTGGTCTTTTGGTCTTGGATAATATCCAGATTGCGTTGGATTTTTGCTAGGTTATCTTGAATTCCCTTGACCAATTGGCTGGATTCAGTCACCTCTGTTTTGATTTCTTTGCGGTTTTTAACCAGGTGGTAGCTAATGCTAGCTCCTGTTGCAAACCAAAAGAGATTTTTGAGTTTCATATGGCCTCCTTTTTAACTGTTTTTGATGGTTTCTGCGAGAACTGCTAGTTGTTCAAAATTAGGCTCGTGTTCAGTAAAAGAAATGGCAAGCTCATCTTGATCGGAATAGCGAGGGATAATGTGGACATGTGTGTGAAAAACGGTTTGTCCAGAAACTTCTTCCATGTTGCTGATGATATTCATTCCCTTAGCTTGGGTAGCAGCTTCTACTTTTTTAGCAACTTTAGAAACACGTGCAAATAGTTGAGCTGTGGCGGTTTCGTCCATCTCTAAAAGGTTGCGAGCGTGTTTTTTTGGAACCACTAACGTATGACCTGGTGTAACCTGAGAGATGTCCAAAAATGCGAGGACTTCCTCGTCCTCATAGACTTTGGAGGAAGGAATGTCGCCAGCTATAATCTTACAAAAAATACAATCGTCAACCATAAATACACCTCATTTAGACTAAATTTTGTTATAATATAAGAACATTATACCAGAAATCGGAGAAAATATGTTAGAAATCAACAAGTTGACAGGGGGCTATGTCAACATCCCTGTCCTGAAAGAGGTGAGTTTTCAGTTCCGGATGGCCAACTGATTGGTTTGATTGGACTAAATGGAGCTGGGAAGTCAACCACGATTAATGAAATTATTGGTCTCCTGCATCCTTATGCTGGGGAAGTACGGATTGACGGCCTGAGCCTTCCAGAAGCTCCAACTGACTATCGTAAAAAAATCGGCTATATTCCAGAAACCCCTAGTCTATATGAAGAATTAACCTTGAGAGAGCATATCGAGACCGTAGCTATGGCCTATGATTTAGACATGGATCAGGTCATGGTGCGCGTCCAGCCTTTGTTGGAACGATTCCGTTTGGCTGAAAAATTAGATTGGTTCCCGACCCAGTTTTCAAAAGGGATGAAGCAAAAGGTCATGATTATTTGTGCCTATGCAGTGGATCCAAGTCTTTATATTGTCGATGAACCCTTTTTGGGATTGGATCCTGTTGCGATTGCAGATTTGATTCAGTTATTGGCAGATGAGAAAGCAAAAGGGAAATCGATTTTGATGAGTACCCACGTTCTTGATTCGGCTGAAAAGATGTGTGATGGTTTTGTAATCCTCCATAAGGGTCAGATCCGAGCAAAAGGGACCTTGGACGAGCTGCGTTCAACTTTTGGGGATGAGAAAGCAAGTCTAAATGATATCTACATGACCTTGACAGAAGAGGAAACAGCATGAAAGAGTTGATGAAAAAACGGCAAGAAACGTTTCGAACTCAATGTGTAAAATATAGCCGCTATGTTCTCAATGATCATTTCGTCCTCTTTATGCTGATTTTCATAGGATTTTTGGCGGTTCAATACAGCCAATTCTTGCAAGATCTACCCAAAGATACAAGCCTGATCCGCTGGAGTCTCATGATTGGTTTGCTCCTCTTGGTTCCGATAGGCTCCATTGCGACCTACTTAGAGAAGCCCGATGCCTTTATTCCTTTTAGTAAAGGAAGAGGAAGTGAAACGTTATATCAAAGGGCAGGCCAAGAAGTCTTTTGTGTTTTGGTTTTTGATTCAAAGTTTTGTCCTTCTATTATTTGTGCCTCTTCTTCTGGCAACGGGGCTGGATAAACTTGCTATTGTAGCTTATATCCTTGTCTTAGGGGTGGCTAAAGGGGCTGTTTTTAGCTGGAAGGAAGCGCGCTTCTACCAGGATGGAAATTTGAATTGGACCTTGGCCATTGCTCGTGAGAATGCAAGGAAACAATTGATCCTTCGTTTCTTTGCCTTGTTTACAACGGTGAAGGGCATTACCAACAGTGTCAAAAGAAGAGCTTACTTGGATGGTTTCTTAGGGCTTCTTCCCAAAACACATGGCAATACGTGGCTTCACTTATATATGCGCTCCTTCCTACGGAATGGAGATCTTTTCTCTATGACTCTCCGACTCTTGGCTCTTTCCATTCTCGCTATCATCTTTATTCCTCAACCTCTCGTAGTGATTGCCCTTGTAGCCTTGCTCAATTACTTGGTTATTTTTCAATTACTGGGGCTTTACAGTGCTTTTGATTACCAACCGTTGACCCTCCTTTTCCCGATGAAAAAGGGCAGTAAAAAGGCAGGGTTGAACAAAACGATTCAGCTGGTCATGGGGATGATAACGGTGATAGAAGGGGGAATTGGCCTGGTCTTTATTTCAGATAAAGTCCTGTTGTTAGGCTTATTGGCTTATACAGTTGCTTTAATCCTACTCTATCTTCCATTTAAGATGGCGCGCTTGGTTGACGAAAGTCGTTAAAATTAGTAAAATAGATTGGAAACTTTTTACGGAGGAAAAGATGGACTCGAATGAAAAAGAGCTAAGCCTCACCCCAATTCCTGGGAAGAGTGGGAAGGCCTACATGGGGACCTACCCAGATGGTGGGCGCGTTTTTGTAAAAATGAATACGACCCCAATCCTTGCGGGTCTAGCAAAAGAACAGATTGCTCCTCAATTGTTATGGAGTCGACGCTTGCCAGATGGAAATGTGATGAGTGCCCAAGAATGGTTGAATGGGGAAATTCTCACGCCAAATGGGATGTCGAAAAAAACAAGTCGTCAATATTTTAACGAGATTGCACCGTTCTAGACCTTTGATGACCCAATTGAAAAAACTTGGCTATCCTGTGGAATCTCCATTAGAATTGCTCAATTCTTGGAGCAACCGGTTGCCAATTGCCCTACGTCAGAACCACTATATCCAATCAGTCGTAAAGAATTTACGTAAGACAGTGCCTGCCTTTCGGGAGGATTATGCGACGATCGTCCACGGGGATGTTCGTCATAGTAACTGGATTGAGACAGAGAGCGGCTTGATTTATCTAGTCGATTGGGACTCTGTTCGTTTGACAGACCGGATGTTGGATGTGGCGCATATCTTGAGTCACTATATCCCAGATTCTAATTGGCGCGATTGGTTAGGCTATTATGGCTACAAGTACAATCAAAAAGTATTTGATAAACTCTATTGGTTTGGTCAATACTCTTTCTTGTGCCAAATTGCTAAATACTATGAAAATAATGATTTAGAAAATGTCAATCGCGAGATCTATGCTCTGCGCAATTTCCGGTTGAAATATGGAAAGGAAATATGAGAGTTAGAAATCGCAAGGGGAGCGACTGAATTATTAGAAGCGAACCCGCAATATGTGGTCCTAAATCCAGAAGATGCCAAGGGAAAGTGGCATGAGATTTTTGGAAATGACCATCCTATTCATATCGAAGTGGGTAGCGGAAAAGGGGCCTTTATTACTGGGATGGCCAAGGCCAATCCAGAGATCAACTACATCGGAATTGATATTCAAAAATCGGTCTTGAGTTATGCTTTAGATAAGGTCTTAGAAGCTGATGTTCCTAACATTAAATTGCTTTGGGTAGACGGAGATAGCTTGACCAACTATTTTGAAGATGGGGAAATTGATCAACTCTATCTGAATTTTTCAGATCCTTGGCCTAAGAAACGTCATGAGAAGCGTCGCTTGACTTACAAGACTTTCTTGGATACCTTCAAGCAAATTCTTCCAGAACATGGGGAGATTCACTTTAAAACAGATAATCGAGGTCTGTTTGAATACAGTTTGGTGAGCTTTTCACAGTATGGTATGACTTTGAAGGGAGTCTGGCTAGACCTTCATGCTAGTGATTTTGAGGGGAATGTCATGACGGAATATGAGAAAAAGTTCTCAAGTAAAGGACAGGTCATTTACCGTGTAGAAGCACAGTTTTAGCATATTCCTTGCAATCATTGGGGAATCGTGTTATAATACCTTAAATGAATAGAAAAGGAGAGGCGGGGAAATATCTTCGCCTCTTATCTATGAGGAGGTGGCAACCATCGCAACGATTGTTGACTTAGTAACAGAAGTGATTCAGCCAGCTATCAAAGGAACCATTTGAATTGGTCGATGTTGAATATGGCAAAATGGGTGGTGACTACGTCTTAAGCATTTTCGTAGACAAACCAGAAGGGATCACACTGAATGATACAGCGGATTTGACAGAAATCATTAGCCCGCTATTGGATCAAATCAAACCAGACCCATTTCCAGAACAGTACCTCTTAGAGGTTACCAGTCCTGGCCTGGAGAGACCATTGAAAACCAAGGAAGCACTCGAGGGAGCTGTTGGCAAGTACGTCAATATCAGCTTGTACAAGGCTGTTGAAAAGCAAAAGGTCTTTGAGGGGAACCTGGTAGGTTTTGAAGAGGATGTTTTGACCATTGAATATATGGATAAAACACGAAAGAAAACAGTGGATATTCCTTATAACCTTGTGTCCAAAGCAAGGTTGGCTGTAAAATTGTAACAGAATGAAAGAAAGGATGCCTTTATAGAAGAGGCAAGAATAACATGAGTAAAGAAATGCTAGAAGCCTTCCGCATTTTGGAAGAAGACAAAGGGATCAAAAAAGAAGATATCATCGAAGCCGTCACAGAATCATTGCGTTCAGCTTATCGCCGTCGTTATGGACAATCAGAAAGTGCAGCGATTGAATTCAATGAAAAAACTGGAGATTTCCGTGTTTATACGGTTCGTGAAGTGGTGGATGAAGTCTTTGATAGCCGTTTAGAAATCAGCTTGAAGGATGCCTTGGCCATTAGCTCTGCTTATGAGTTGGGGGATAAGATCAAGTTTGAAGAAGCACCAGCTGAATTTGGTCGTGTAGCAGCTCAATCTGCTAAACAAACGATCATGGAAAAAATGCGTAAGCAAACGCGCACCATCACCTATAACACTTATAAAGAACATGAAAATGAAATCATGAGTGGAACGGTGGAGCGCTTTGACAATCGATTTATCTATGTCAATCTTGGTTCGATCGAAGCACAATTGTCTAAGCAAGACCAAATTCCAGGAGAAGTGTTCCAATCTCATGATCGAATTGAAGTCATTTGTCTACAAGGTAGAAGATAATCCACGTGGTGTCAATGTCTTTGTTAGCCGAAGCCATCCCTGAAATGATCAAACGTTTGATGGAACAGGAAATTCCTGAAGTCTATGATGGAACTGTTGAGATTATGAGTGTAGCGCGTGAAGCTGGAGATCGTACAAAAGTTGCGGTTCGTAGCCATAATCCAAACGTAGATGCGATTGGGACTATCGTTGGTCGTGGTGGATCGAATATTAAAAAGATTACCAGCAAGTTCCACCCAGCTCGATACGATCAAAAATTAGACCGTATGGTTCCGACAGAAGAAAATATCGATGTCATCGAGTGGGTTCCAGATCCAGCTGAATTTATCTACAATGCGATCGCTCCTGCAGAAGTGGACCAAGTTATTTGATGATGAAGATAGCAAACATGCTCTCGTTGTGGTTCCAGATAATAAACTATCTCTTGCCATCGGTCGTCGTGGTCAAAACGTTCGTTTGGCGGCTCATTTGACTGGTTACCGCATTGATATCAAATCTGCTAGTGAGTTCGAAGAAATGGAAGCAGCTCAAGAAACTTTTGAAGACCAAGTAGAAAGTGGCGAAGAGCAAGTCGATTAAGAGAGGGAGGGAAAATGGTAAAAACAAGAAAAATCCCTTTAAGAAAATCTGTCGTTTCAAATGAAATTATTGATAAGCGCGATTTGCTCCGCATTGTCAAAAATAAAGAAGGACAAGTCTTTATCGATCCAACTGGCAAAGCCAATGGTCGAGGTGCTTACATCAAGCTAGACAATGAAGAAGCGGCACTTGCTAAGAAAAAGAAAGTTTTTAATCGTAGCTTTAATATGGAAGTGGAAGAAGCTTTCTATGATGAATTGATCGCTTATGTAGATCATAAGGTGAAGAGAAGAGAGTTAGGCCTTGAATAAGCAAAAGATAAGTAATTTGTTGGGCTTGGCGCAAAGAGCAGGAAAACTCATTTCTGGAGAAGAACTCGTGATCAAAGCCATCCAGGAAGAAAAAGCAAAATTAGTTTTTCTGGCAAATGATGCAGCTAGTAACCTGACAAAAAAGGTGACAGATAAGGGTCACTATTATGAGGTTCAAGTATCTACCGTGTTTTCAACACTAGAATTAAGCACTGCAATTGGACGTGCTCGTAAGGTCGTCGCTGTTGTAGATGCTGGATTTTCAAAGAAAATGAGGTCTCTTATGGAATAGAAGAGGAGGACAGCAATTGTCTAAGAAAAGATTATACGAAATTGCCAAAGAATTGGGCAAGGAAAGTAAAGAAGTCGTCACTCGTGCGAAAGAATTAGGTTTTGACGTCAAGAGTCATGCATCTAGTGTCGATACTGATGTTGCTGAAAAGTTGATCAAGAGCTTTGCAGCGAAAAAAGAAACAGTCGAAAAGAAAGTAGCAGAAGTGGCTGCCAAGACAACGGCTGTCGCAGAGAAAAAAGAAGCAGCGCCCGTCAAAAAAGAAGGAGCAACTGAGACAAAATCAGTAACGCCAGCTGCTAAACCAAAGAGTCGTAACTTTAAAGCGGAACGAGAAGCGCGTGCAAAAGAACAGGCTGAACGTAGGAAACAACAAGACAATCGTCCAAAACGTGATCGCAAAGACAATCAGCGTCATGGTGACAACCGAAAATCAACGACCACAAGAGCGAAATGAACAACGAAATCAAGGTTCTGATCGTCGCAATAACCGACCAGATCAAAGACGTGGTGAACAACCCCAAGTGGCACCAAAAGTTGATTTCAAAGCGCGTGCAGCAGCACTGAAAGCTGAACAAAATGCTGAGTACGCACGTGGAAGTGAAGATCGCTACAAACAACAAGCTGCAAAAGCAGAACAAGAACGTCAACAGCGCCGGAAACGGGTAGAAGCACCAGAAGTGAAAGCACCTGTACAGGAGCCAGCTGTTGAGAACCATACAAAACCAGCTGTTGCTGCTGCTCCAGCTCAAGTCGATACACGTCGGAAGAAACAAGCGCGACCAGATAAGAAACGCGATGATTTTGATCGTGAAGAAGATGGTCCAAGAAAACAACAAAGGAATCGAAATAGTCAAATCAAGTGAGAAATCAGAGAAATAGTAACTGGAATAACAATAAGAAAAATAAAAAAGGAAAGAACAACCGCAATGATGCTCCAAAACCAGTAACAGAGCGTAAATTCCATGAATTACCAAGTGAATTTGAGTATACGGATGGAATGACGGTTGCCGAAATCGCAAAACGCATCAAGCGTGAACCGGCTGAAATCGTCAAGAAACTCTTTATGATGGGAGTCATGGCGACTCAAAATCAATCGCTGGATGGAGATACGATTGAACTCTTGATGGTGGATTATGGAATTGAAGCTAAGAAAAAGGTTGAAGTGGACAATGCCGATATCGAACGCTTCTTCGTTGAAGATGGTTATTTGAATCCAGATGAGTTGGTAGAGCGTCCACCAGTTGTCACCATCATGGGACACGTTGACCACGGTAAAACTACCCTTTTGGATACCCTTCGTAATTCACGTGTAGCAACAGGTGAAGCGGGAGGAATCACCCAGCACATCGGTGCCTACCAAATCGTGGAAAATGGTAAGAAGATTACCTTCTTGGATACACCTGGACACGCGGCCTTTACTTCTATGCGGGCGCGTGGTGCATCTGTTACCGATATTACCATCTTGGTTGTAGCAGCAGATGACGGGGTGATGCCACAGACCATCGAAGCCATCAACCACTCAAAAGCTGCCAATGTTCCAATCATTGTGGCTATCAACAAGATTGATAAACCAGGTGCCAATCCCAGAGCGTGTCATCGGTGAATTGGCTGAACACGGTGTTATGTCAACTGCTTGGGGTGGAGATTCTGAGTTTGTAGAAATCTCAGCCAAGTTCAACCAAAATATCGATGAGCTCTTGGAAACGGTCCTTCTTGTGGCTGAAATCCAAGAACTCAAGGCAGATCCAACTGTTCGTGCCATCGGTACCGTTATCGAAGCGCGTTTGGATAAAGGAAAAGGTGCGGTGGCAACCCTCCTTGTTCAACAAGGTACCTTGAATGTCCAAGACCCAATCGTTGTCGGAAATACCTTTGGACGTGTCCGTGCCATGACCAATGACCTTGGACGTCGTGTGAAGGTGGCAGGACCATCTACTCCGGTTTCTATCACTGGTTTGAACGAAGCGCCAATGGCGGGTGACCACTTCGCGGTTTATGAAGATGAAAAATCAGCGCGTGCAGCGGGTGAAGAACGTGCCAAACGTGCTCTGATGAAACAACGTCAAGCAACCAACCGCGTCAGCCTTGAAAATCTCTTTGATACCTTGAAGGCTGGGGAAGTGAAATCTGTTAATGTCATCATTAAAGCCGATGTACAAGGTTCGGTTGAAGCCCTTGCTGCTTCCCTTCAAAAGATTGAAGTAGAAGGTGTGAAAGTGACCATCGTTCACTCAGCAGTTGGTGCGATCAACGAATCAGACGTGACCCTTGCAGAAGCTTCAAATGCCTTCATCATCGGATTTAACGTCCGTCCTACTCCACAAGCACGTCAACAAGCTGAAGCTGACGAGGTGGAAATCCGTCTTCACTCAATTATCTACAAAGTGATTGAAGAAATGGAAGATGCCATGAAGGGAATGTTGGATCCTGAGTTCGAAGAGAAAGTCATCGGGGAAGCAGTTATTCGTGAAACCTTTAAGGTCTCTAAAGTGGGTACCATCGGTGGATTTATGGTCCTCAGTGGTAAGGTTACACGTGATTCCAAAGTCCGTGTCATTCGTGACGGTGTCGTGATCTATGACGGTGCTCTTGCAAGCTTGAAACACTTCAAAGATGATGTCAAAGAGATCACAAATGGTCGTGAAGGTGGATTGATGATTGAAGGCTACAATGATATCAAGACAGATGATACCATCGAAGCCTACATCATGGAAGAAATTAAAAAATAAGAAGCTGACTAGGAAAAAAGAGGGGTTCCCTCTGATTTCCTAGTTTTTAAACACAGAGCAGAAAGGAGTTCCTATGGCAAGTCATTTTCGGACAGACCGAGTAGGGATGGAAATCAAGCGTGAAGTCAACGAGATTTTACAAAAGAAAGTCCGTGACCCGCGTGTTCAAGGTGTCACCATTACGGATGTTCAAATGCTAGGTGATTTGTCTATGGCCAAAGTGTATTATTCAATTATGAGTGATTTGGCTTCAGACAATCAAAAGGCTCAGACAGGCCTTGAAAAAGCAACAGGAACCATCAAGCGTGAATTAGGTCGGAATCTGAAATTGTACAAGATTCCAGATCTTACTTTTGTGAAAGACGAATCCATCGAATACGGGAAATAAGATCGATGAGATGTTGCGCAATTTGAACAAAGACTAGAGAGGTTGGAAATTTTCCACGCCCAGATTGAAAGACAAAGTCTTCTTAGAAACTTTCCTTAGGTGAGTACGGACGTCAGCGAACTTCTTCGAAGTTCCATGACTAATTATTGAGCCTAAGGTCTCAATAATTCCGAGTACCTGAAACTATTAAGTTTCAGGTACTTTTCTCACGACGAAAAGTTTCAGTAGATGATTGAATCACTCTAACGAGTAACATTTCTTTTTATAGAATTTATTAGATTTATAAAAAAGAATAGTTTGTCTACAGTCTCGGGTTGGAAATTTTCCAACCCTCTTTTTTTGGCTCTTAAAACGAGGAAAATAAAACAGAAGGAAAAAACGGTTTCAAAAAATAATAGAAATTTACAGAAATCTCTTGTGTGATTGGAAATTATCCTTTACAATAGGAGAGGAGTTTTATTTCTGATCTCAAATTTGGAGGAATGAACATGTCGATTAACTGGCAGGAAATTGTATTTAACTTTTTGGGAGGCCTGGGGCTCTTTCTCTATAGTATTAAAACCATGGGAGAAGGCTTGCAACAGGCTGCAGGAGATCGACTTCGATACTATATTGATAAATATACGAGTAATCCCTTTCTAGGGGTTCTAGTAGGGATTGGGATGACTGCCTTGATTCAGTCGAGTTCAGGGGTTACAGTGATTACGGTCGGTCTGGTGAGTGCAGGACTTCTAACCCTCCGTCAAGCTATTGGTATTGTTATGGGGGCCAATATTGGAACGACTATTACCTCCTTTATCATTGGTTTTAAATTAGGAGACTACGCTCTTCCCATGCTCTTTATCGGAGCGGTTTGTCTCTTCTTTACCAAAAATCGTTTGGTTAATAATGTTGGACGAATCGTTTTTGGTGTCGGTGGTATCTTCTTTGCCCTCAACTTGATGAGTGGGGCTATGGAACCTCTTAAAGATTTGCAAGTCTTTCGTGACTATATGGTGCAGTTAAGTAAAAGTCCTATCTTGGGTGTCTTTGTTGGATCAGGCTTAACACTTTTGATTCAGGCCTCTTCTGCAACCATTGGTATCTTGCAAAATCTCTATGCTAGTCATTTGATTGACCTGAAAGGAGCCCTCCCAGTTCTCTTTGGTGATAATATCGGAACGACCATTACAGCTATCATTGCTTCCTTGGGAGCTAATATTGCGGCCAAACGTGTGGCAGGTGCCCATGTAGCCTTTAATGTTATCGGAACCATTATCTGTCTTGTCTTCCTTGTTCCGTTTACCTCTTTGATTCAATGGTTTGAAACGACTCTTCATTTATCCCCAGAAATGACCATAGCCTTTGCTCACGGAACCTTTAATATAACCAATACCATCATCCAGTTCCCATTCATTGGAGCTTTGGCATACTTTGTGACCAAGCTGATTCCTGGTGAGGATGAGGTTGTCAAATATGAACCGCTCTACTTGGATGAAAACTTGATCACCCAAGCGCCTTCGATTGCTCTTGGAAATGCGAAAAAAGAGTTGCTTCATTTAGGTGGATATGCAGACAAAGCTTTTAATCTTTCTTATGATTATATTGTTCATCAAAATGAGAAAACAGCTGAAAAGGGTCATAAGACAGAAGAAGCCATCAATACCATTGATGATGATTTGACTCGCTACCTGATTCGTTTGTCAAGTGAAGCCTTGAGTCCGAGAGAAAGTGAAGTTCTCACCAATATCTTGGATTCTTCACGGGATTTGGAGCGGATTGGAGATCACGCGGAAGCCTTGATCAATCTGACCGATTATTTAATTCGTAAGAAAGTGGTCTTTTCAGAAGCGGCCTTGGCTGAATTGGAAGATATTTACAACCAAACCCATCAATTTGTAGAGGATGCCTTAAAAGCTGTTGAGAACAATGATGTGAGTCTTGCAAACCAATTGGTAGCACGTCACGAGGCAATTGAAAAGTTGGAGAAAAGACTTCGGAAAACCCATATTCGTCGTTTGAACCAAGGTGAATGTACACCTCAAGCCGGAGTGAACTTTATTGATATCATTTCTCACTATACACGTGTTGCAGACCATGCCATGAATCTGGCTGAAAAAGTACAAATCGAGCAAATTTAAGGAACGTCAAACAGAGTAAGTAGGAAGCTTACTCTGTTTTTTTGTTGGATTCTATTCAAAAATAGGTCTAGACCATTTACAAATAGAAGTGAAAGCGTTATAATATGTATGAATATAAATGGAACACAGTTCCTACAATGGAAAGGACGATTTTATGTCTACATATATTAAGCAGATCAATTTTATTACCCACATGGGGTTCGCCGCGGAGGCTATTTGGAGCTTGTTGATGGCAAGTTTGGAAAACATGTGGAAAGCTTACCAGAAGGTGCGGATGTGCTGGATTATTCTGGTTACAGCATTGCGCCTGGCCTCGTAGATACCCATATTCACGGATTTGGTGGGGTAGATGTGATGGATAATAATATCGAAGGCACTCTCCATACCATGAGTGAAGGGCTCTTGAGTACAGGGGTTACGAGCTTTTTGCCTACGACCCTTACTTCCTCTTACGAACAACTTTTGGCAGTAACTGAAAATATCGGTGCACGATACAAAGAAGCAACAGGAGCTAAGATTCGCGGGATTTATTTTGAAGGACCTTATTTTACAGAAAAATACAAGGGAGCTCAAAACCCATCTTATATGAAGGATCCAAGTATGGAAGAATTCCGGGCTTGGCAAAAAGCTGCCAATGGTCTGTTGAATAAGATTGCCCTTGCTCCCGAGCGTGAAGGGGTAGAAGAATTTGTTCGGACCATTACAGGAGAAGGGGTGACTGTCGCTCTGGGACACTCCAATGCTACTTTTGAAGAAGCTAAAAAAAGCGGTTGATGCAGGTGCGAGTGTCTGGGTGCATGCCTACAATGGTATGCGTGGTTTGACGCACCGTGAACTCGGTATGGTTGGTGCCATGTATGAGTTGCCTCATACTACAGCAGAGTTGATCTGTGATGGCCATCACGTGGATCCGCTAGCGTGTGATATCCTGATGAAACAAAAAGGAAAAGAAAATGTTGCCTTGATTACGGACTGTATGACAGCTGGGGGCTTAGAAGACGGGGACTACATGCTTGGGGAATTCCCGGTTGTGGTCGCTGAAGGGACGGCTCGCTTGAAATCAACTGGTAATCTAGCTGGCTCAATCTTGAAATTGAAAGATGGATTAAAAAATGTTGTAGAGTGGGGGATTGCTAACCCTCACGAAGCAGTGATGATGGCCAGCCTCAATCCGGCAAAATCAGTCCATATTGATGATGTTTGTGGTCAAATTCGCGAAGGGTATGATGCGGACTTCATCGTTCTTGATCAAAATTTGGATCTGGTTGCGACCTATCTCGATGGGGTCAAACGTTACCAGGCTACGAACTAGATTCAAGAATTAAAGATAGAATACTTCCTCTCTAGGTCATACCTAGAGAGGTTTTTGTTTACCAATGGTAGTGCAATTTTGTGAATGCTGTCTTTTCATGCTATAATGGGAATTGAAATGTGAGGTAGCTTATGAAGGCAATTGATATACGTTTTTTATTGATGGGAATTTTTTTCTTGCTCTATGGGATTGTAAGAAAAAATATCTTTATTGTGATTGTTGGTGGGGCATTTTTACTCTATAGTTTTTATAGCAAGAAGATGGAGCCAACCAAGAAAAATATTTTTAAGCCAGAGCTCAAGCTTCGAGGGCCTAAGAAACCGAAATCGAAGAAAGGAAAGAAAAAATGAATCATTATCGTTTAAATAATGGGGTGGAGATTCCTGTATTGGGATTTGGGACGTGGAAAGCAGCGGATGGAGAAGAAGCCTATCAAGCTGTCTTAGCTGCTTTAAAAGCAGGTTATCGCCATATCGATACAGCTGCGATTTATCAGAATGAAGAGAGTGTGGGTCGGGCCATTAAAGACAGTGGTCTTGCGCGCGAAGACCTGTTTATTACCACCAAACTTTGGAATACTCATCACACCTATGAAGACGCTCAAGCTGCTTTGGAAGAGTCTCTTGAGAAACTAGGCTTGGACTATGTGGATCTTTATTTGATTCATTGGCCAAATCCAAAACCACTTCGAGAAAATGATGCTTGGAAACAACGAAATGCTGAGGTTTGGCGAGCAATGGAAGATATGCTAGCTGCTGGCAAGGTTCGGGCTATTGGTATTAGCAATTTTCTGCCTCATCATTTGGAAGCCCTCCTTGAAACAGCTCGGGTCATTCCGGCTGTGAACCAAATTCGTCTAGCACCTGGGGTTTACCAAAGTGAAGCCATTGCAGCAAGTCGCAAGCATGGCATTTTACTAGAGGCTTGGGGACCTTTTGGCCAAGGAGAATTGTTCCAAAATGAACAAGTAAAAGAAATGGCTACTAAATATGGAAAGACCGTCGCTCAACTAGCCTTGGCTTGGAGTTTGCAAGAAGGTTTCCTTCCATTGCCCAAAATCGGTTACACCTGAGCGGATTGCGAGTAATTTAAATTGCTTTGATTTTGAATTGACAGCAGATGATGTGGAACTCCTTCGCCATCTTCCGGTTGAAGCAGGTGCACCAGATCCGGACACCAAAGATTTTTAAAAGGGAATTTCTATTCATTAATAAAAACCGAGGACAGTTTCGTTCTCGGTTTTTAAAATCCTTTCAATGATTAAATAATTTTAAAACTCCAACAAAAACAGATGTTCTATAATACTTTCCCATTCTAATTTACAATTTTCCGAACGAAAATAAATTAATAGCTAGTAATATTCGTAAATGTTACATTTGTGTTACAATTTGTTTTTTGAATGAATTTTCAGATAATTTTGCGTTATAATAGTTACTATTAAAATATAAGGGGAGTTTCTATGAATAGACAAGAACGTTTTTCATTAAGAAAATACAAATTTGGTGTAGCCTCAGTTTTATTAGGGGCTGTTTTGGTATTTGGATCTGCACAAGCGAGTGCTGAAGAACAAGCGGCCAGCCAAACGAGTGCTGGAACACAGCTTGTAGCCACTACTCAACAGGCACCTGCTGAAGAAGAGCATTCACAAGCAACAGAAGCAAATACAGCAGTTGCTAGTGAGAAAGTAGAAGTTGCAAAGAAGCAACAGTTGCTGAAAAGACAACGAATGCAACAGAAGCAGCTCTTGTTGAAAAAACAGAAGCTCCGAAAGAGGCAGCTACTGTTCCAGAAACAAAACCGGAAGTAGCGGAAAAACCTGTAGAAAAAGCAACAGCAGTGGCTACTGCGACAAGTTCAGAAACAACGAATCGCCATGAGGCAGCTGAAAAACCTCAAAGCATCGAAAGTGACGAAATTATTACTGTTCCCCAAACCTGGAAGCAAGGTTATAAAGGGGAAGGGATGGTTGTCGCCGTCATCGACTCTGGCTTGGATGTGAACCACGAGGTTCTTCGGATTACCGATCCTTCAAAAGCTAAGTTTAAAAACCAAGGAGAAATCGAAGCTGCTAAGAAAGCAGCAGGAATTGATTATGGTAAATGGTACAACGACAAGGTTGTCTATGCCTATGACTACTTTGATGGTACCGACAATATCAAAGAGGCCGAAAGAGATTCTCATGGGATGCACGTTACAGGGATTGCAACAGGGAATCCTGATAAAGCAGCAGGAAACGGAGAAAAGATCTATGGTGTAGCACCAGAAGCGCAAGTTATGTTTATGCGTGTCTTCTCAGATCGCCAAAAAACAACGGGATCTGCTCTTTATGTAAAAGCAATTGATGATGCTGTAGCTCTTGGTGCAGATACTATCAACATGAGTCTTGGTTCTACGACTGGTTCTACGGTCAATGCGGATTCAGATATTGTGGATGCCATTAAACGGGCGCGCGCTAAAGGCGTATCTGTCTTAATTTCTGCAGGAAATAGCAATAGCTTTGGAAATGGTTACTCAAGACCTTCTGCTGAAAATCCAGATTACGGTTTGGTCGGAAATCCTTCAACAGTAGAGGACTCCATCTCTGTTGCTTCTATCAATAATAATGTTATTACGACAGAAGTGTTTGAAGTCAAAGGCCTTGAAGGCAATGCGGAAGCGGATAACGGTAAGTTTGATTACAGTAAATCTGCTGCAGACGCTGATTTTGAAAAAGGCAAAGAGTACGAATATGTGTCAGTTGGTCTTGGAAAAGAAGATGATTTCAAAGATCTGGATCTTACCGGTAAATTAGCGCTTATTCAACGTGGAGAAATCCCATTCACAGAAAAAATTGCTAATGCCCTCCATCATGGTGCAGTAGGGGCTATGGTCTACAATAATGTGGAAGGATCAAACCTTGGAATGTCAATTGATGGGGATGCTAAGAAAATTCCATCTGTCTTCATTTCAAAACGCTATGGGGAAGCTCTGAAAGCTGGATCTTACAAAGTTGTCTTTAACAATACCATGGCCAACCGTCCATCTCCAGAAGCAGACCAATTGTCTGATTTTTCAAGCTGGGGTGTAACAACAGATGGTCAGTTAAAACCAGATGTCACAGCACCTGGTGGGAATATCTTCTCTTCTTTAAATGACAATACCTATGGGGATATGAGTGGTACTAGTATGGCCTCACCTCACGTAGCAGGTGTTGCAGCCTTGGTTAAAGAATACCTTGTGAAGCATCACCCAGAATTAACTCCAGAACAAGTTTCTGAAACAGTGAAAGCCTTGATCATGTCTACGGCTAAACCGCATGTTAACAAAGAAACGGGTGTCTATACTTCTCCACGCCAACAAGGAGCAGGGGTTGTCGACACAGCAGCAGCCGTTTCAACAGACTTGTATGTGACTGGTGAAAACAACTATCCAAGCGTCACTCTTGGTAATGTTGGAGATAGCTTTACCTTTGATGTGACGGTTCACAATATTTCAGATACCGATCGTACCTTGAAGATGCTGGTCAATACTGACACAGATGAAGTAAAAGATGGTAAATTTACCCTCCGTCCACGTAAATTGACTGAAACAGCTTGGCCTGAAGTAACTGTGAAAGCTCATAGCTCTGAAACGGTTACGGTGAAAGTCGATACAAGTAAATTCACAGAAGAATTGAGCAAAGAAATGCCGAACGGCTATTTCCTTGAAGGATTTGTTCGCTTTGTTGATCCGGCTGATGATGGAGATGTGGTCAGCTTGCCATTTATGGGCTTCAAGGGAGAATTCCAAAACCTTCCCGCTGTTGAAAAGCCAGTCTATGATTTGGTTCGCGAAGGAAAAGATGGATTCTACTACCATATTCCAAAAGATTTGAATATCTCTTCTAGTGCGAATGTTTCTGCGCTCGTCACTCAGCAAAATGACTTCCTTCTCACTCAAGGAAAACGAGATGGTCGTCGGATTACAGTCCTTGGTATTGACGAAAATGCAGAAGGAACTCACACCCTTCAACTAGATGAAAACGGAAATGTTCGCATTGCCATTTCACCAAATGAAGATGGAAATAAAGACCTCGTTGAATACAAGACAGTTGCCCTTAGAAACATTGAAAACCTTCGTGCAACTGTTTATGCAGCAAGTGATACGGAACATAAAAATCCATTGTGGGAAGGAACTCCATCTGACCATCGTAAGAACTTCTTCAACGGAGACCAAAAGAACCCACGCAGCTACACACTAGATAATACTGCTTGGAATGGTACCGATGCAAATGGGAAAGCAGTAGCAGATGGTGTATATGATTATGTCATTCGTTACACACCAATGGTTCCGGGAGCTGAAGAGCAATCAACGACCTTCAAGGTTCAAGTTGATACCCAAAAACCAGTGATCACATCTGGATATATTCGTTTCAAAGATGGGGCTCAACAGTTTGTAGCACGTAAAGCCAAAGATGTTGGCGAAGGTGGTATCTTAACTGAAAAACTCGTCTACGTGACTCCATTCGATGATCAGGGGACAATGGTCCAAACCAGTGAAGATAAGAATGGTACTCGTGCGCTTGAAAATTACCATGTGATCAAGGCCAATGCAGATGGTAGCTTCGATCTTCCTGAAAACATCGATAAGAAGAATATCTACTACTATGTAGAAGACTTTGCGGGGAACGTAGACTATATTTCACTAGCTGATTTGGTACGAGATCAAAATAGTGGTCGTATTCAAATTGCAGTGCGTGATGCTAAGACAAACAAAGATATAGATACCATGTATGTGTATCGTATCAAGGACAGCAATGGTCAATATGTAACGGTTGATAAAACAAAAGATATTAACTTCTTGAACTTTGGTCATTATACTGCAGAAATCTTTACGTATGATCGTACAGAAGTGAAATTTGTCAGCAGCTTGACGCAAGAATTTGATTTGACAGAAGATAATAGTTTCCAAACGATCGCTTTTCTTGCCAATACTTTAGAATATGCACCAGTTAGCATCAGCTTTGATCAACCGGTTTCAAAAGCAGCTACGATCGTATTGAAAAGGGGCAGATGGTGAAAACTTTGTCTTGCCTGCTGAAAAATATGGTAAAAAATGGCTTTGGTAAATCTGTCGCAACTGGTCAATATACCTTGGTTGCAACTCTTCCTACAGGCTATGAACTAGCTGAGGAAGCACCAGTGATCTCAGTTGTCGCAGGGCGCAACAACAATTATCGTATTGGAGTGATCTCAAAAGTGGATCTCTTGGCTGCTTTGAACAACCAAGCAGATGTTACAAAGACAGCTCAATACTTCAATGCGAGTGCGGATAAGAAGGAAGCCTATGATCAAGCCTTGCAAGCTGCCCAAGCAGCCTTGACCAACAAGGTCAGTCAAGAGCAAGTCAACCAAGCACTAGCTAGTCTTGAAGCTGCCAGCCAAGCTTTGGATGGGAAAGATTCAAACGTTGCGGCTTTGAAAGAAGCCATGCAAGCTTATGATGCTACGACTAAAACGGGTCGTTATGCTAATGCCAAAGAAAAAGTACGTCGCGACTACGATCGTGCTTTCCAAACAGTGGCCTTGCTTGCAGTTGATCCAACTGTGAAACAAGAACAAATCAATCAAGCACTTGCTGAGCTTAGCCGTGCAGAAGGAAAATTAAACGGGAAAGCAACTGATTTTTCAAGCCTTGAAAAATACATCAAGGAAGAATTGAAAGTTCCAAGAAAAGAATGCTAAATTCATCTATGCTGGAAATAAAGAAAAAGAAGCTTACCTAGTAGCTTTCAAGGATGCACAAACCATCCTTTCAAATCCAGGAGCAAGCCAACAAGATGTGAAAGATGCTTTGACAGCCTTGAAGAATGCCAAGAAAAAACTTCATGGTAAAAAACCAAAAGCTGCAAGACGTCCATAAGAAAAACAATATTGTTTGTTAGCCTAAAATCCGTATGAAACGATTGTTTCATGCGGATTTTAATTTACAAGTCACTAAAAATCTGCTATAATACTAGTCAAGAAAGAAGGGCTTACGGCGTTTTTCTAGCGAGCTTGGGATAGTGAGAGCCAAGTAGAGCAAAGTAAGCAAGTGGCGCTTTCTCTCAGTAAAAAGCTGAGTAAAGTAAAATAAAATGAAGTAATAAATTAGGGTGGAACCGCGTTTCTGACGCCCCTAGGTCAAAGGACTTAGGAGCAGAGACACGGTTCTTTTTGTATCCTGAGTCACAAGAAACTTTATGAATAAGGAGTATTCAATGTCTAAAAAATTAACCTTTCACTGCGTCAGTGGCAGATACCTCCTTACAGTCGGACTGCCCCACGCTCAGCACTAGGGTGCCTGAGCTAGAACGCAGTACTAACTCGTCTTGCCTCGTACGATCGACGAGGCAGACTCGTGTCGCAAGAAATTATAGAAAAAGGAGTAAAACATGTCCTAAAAAATTGACTTTCCAGGAAATTATCCTTACTTTGCAACAATACTGGAATGACCAGGGTTGTATGCTCATGCAAGCTTATGATAATGAAAAAGGTGCGGGAACCATGAGTCCATACACCTTCCTTCGTGCCATTGGTCCTGAGCCATGGAATGCGGCTTATGTAGAGCCATCACGTCGTCCAGCAGATGGACGTTACGGGGAAAACCCAAACCGTCTTTACCAACACCACCAATTCCAAGTGGTCATGAAACCATCACCATCAAACATCCAAGAACTCTACCTTGAGTCATTGGAAAAATTGGGGATCAATCCTTTGGAACACGATATTCGTTTCGTTGAAGATAACTGGGAAAACCCATCAACTGGTTCAGCTGGTCTAGGTTGGGAAGTTTGGTTGGACGGTATGGAAATCACTCAGTTCACCTACTTCCAACAAGTTGGTGGATTGGCAACTGGTCCGGTAACTTCTGAGGTCACTTACGGATTGGAACGTTTGGCTTCTTACATCCAAGAAGTCGACTCTGTTTACGATATCGAGTGGGCTCCAGGCGTTAAATACGGAGAAATCTTCCTTCAACCAGAATATGAACACTCAAAATACAGCTTTGAAGTTTCTGATCAAGATATGCTTCTTGAAAACTTCGAAAAATTTGAAAAAGAAGCAGGACGTGCTTTGGAATTGGGCCTTGTTCACCCAGCCTATGACTACGTTTTGAAATGTTCACACACCTTCAACTTGCTTGATGCTCGTGGAGCAGTATCCGTTACAGAACGTGCTGGCTACATTGCCCGTATCCGTAACTTGGCCCGTGTCGTAGCCAAAACCTTCGTCGCAGAACGTAAAAAACTTGGTTACCCACTTCTCGACGAAGCCACACGCGCCAAACTCCTAGCAGAAGAGGAAGAATAAAGAGAGCGTATTAGATGGGATTGGCTGATCGAGCAATCCTACAGAACCAGTTGCCGCAGTGATAAAGGTATCGTTAGAGAAACTAACGATACCAGGCAAAATTGGAGACCTTAGGCTCCAATTTTAGCAATGAAACGACGAAGTCGGTTGCTTGCGTGCCAATCACATAAGGCAAACTGGAAAAAAAGATATTTTTCGGAGAAAAAACATGACAAAAAACTTATTAGTAGAACTTGGACTTGAAGAGTTGCCAGCCTACGTTGTCACACCAAGTGAAAAACAACTCGGTGAGAAAATGGCAGCCTTCTTGGATGACAACCGACTTTCATACGAAAGCATTCAAACCTTTTCAACTCCCCGCCGTTTGGCTGTCCGTGTGATTGGTTTAGCAGATCAACAATCTGATTTGACCGAAGATTTTAAAGGACCTTCTAAGAAAATCGCCTTGGATGCAGATGGAAACTTCTCAAAAGCGGCTCAAGGATTCGTCCGTGGAAAAGGCTTGACGGTTGATGATATCGAATTCCGTGAAGTCAAGGGTGAAGAGTACGTTTATGTTACGAAGCACGAAGCTGGAAAACCAGCTAAAGAAGTCTTGGCTGGCGTTCCAGAAGTGCTTGCTTCATTGACCTTTCCCTGTTAGCATGCACTGGGCTAACAACACCTTTGAATACATTCGCCCAGTTCACACCTTGATCGTTCTTTTGGGCGACGAAGCGCTCGACCTTGATTTCTTGGATATCCAGTCAGGTCGTGTGAGTCGTGGGCACCGTTTCCTTGGACATGAAGTGGAAATTACCAATGCGGATTCTTATGAAGAAGACCTTCGTACCGTTTACGTGATTGCGGATAGCAAAGAACGTGAAAACATGATTCGTGAGCAAATCAAAGCCATCGAAGCAGAACAAGGTGTTCAAGTCCAAATCGAAGAAGGACTTTTGAATGAAGTCTTGAACTTGGTCGAATACCCAACTGCCTTTATGGGAAGTTTTGACACTAAATATTTGGACGTTCCAGAAGAAGTCTTGGTGACCTCAATGGAAACGCACCAACGTTACTTTGTTGTACGTGACCTTGATGGTAAGCTGAAACCAAACTTCATCTCAGTTCGTAATGGGAACGCTGAGCACTTGGAAAATGTTATCCGAGGAAATGAAAAAGTCTTGGTGGCGCGTCTTGAAGATGGTGAATTCTTCTGGCGTGAAGACCAAAAACTTAAGATTGAAGACCTCGTTGCTAAATTGGCTAACGTGACCTTCCATGAAAAAATCGGTTCTCTTTCAGAACACATGGCCCGTGCTGGTGTCATTGCAGCGTCACTAGCTGAGCAAGCTGGTTTGACAACTGAAGAAACGGCAGCCGTCGCTCGTGCAGCTGAAATCTACAAATTTGACCTCTTGACGGGTATGGTCGGAGAGTTCGATGAATTGCAAGGAATTATGGGTGAAAAATACGCCCTCCTTGCTGGTGAAGATGCTGCGGTTGCGACAGCTATCCGTGAGCACTACCTTCCTGATTCAGCAGACGGAGCCCTTCCAGAGACTAAGGTTGGTGCTATCCTTGCCCTTGCAGATAAATTGGATACCCTCCTTTCCTTCTTCTCAGTTGGCTTGATTCCATCAGGTTCCAATGACCCTTATGCGCTTCGTCGTGCAACACAAGGGATTGTTCGTATCTTGGATGCCTTTGGTTGGCATATCCCTATGGATGAGTTGATTGACAGCCTTTACGGACTTTCATTTGATAGTCTTTCCTATGACAATCAAGCAGAAGTGCTCAACTTCATCAAAGCGCGTGTGGACAAGATGATGGGACGCACATCAAAAGATATCAAAGACGCTATTCTTGCTGGTTCAAACTTTGTCGTGGCTGATATGCTGGAAGCAGCTGAAGCTCTTTCAGAAGCTGCGAAGACCGATGGTTACAAGGCAGCTGTTGAATCCCTCTCACGTGCTTTCAACTTGGCAGAAAAAGCAGATGCTTCAGTAGCAGTCGATGCCAGTCTCTTTGAAAACGATCAAGAAAAAGCCCTTGCTAAAGCAATTGAAGATCTTGAATTGACTGGTTCAGCTAGCGACAAATTGGCTCAACTCTTTGCTCTTAGCCCAGTCATTGATGCTTTCTTTGACAATACCATGGTGATGGCAGAAGATGAGGCTGTTAAAAACAACCGTTTGGCCCTTCTTGCAGGCCTTGTAGCGAAAGCTAATGCTGTCGCAGCCTTTAATCAATTGAACACAAAATAAGTACCTGATGACAGGTAGAAAGTAGGTTTTATTATGACACCTGAAAAAATTGCTCGGATCAATGAGCTTGCTAAAAAGAAAAAAACAGAAGGTTTGACTCCAGAAGAAGAAGTGGAGCAAGCAAAACTTCGTGAAGAATACATTGAAGGTTATCGTCGTTCAGTTCGTCACCACATTGAAGGGATCAAAATTGTGGATGAAGAAGGAAATGATGTAACACCTGAGAAACTACGCCAAGTGCAACGGGAAAAAGGTTTGCATGGCCGTAGTCTCGATGACCCTAATTCATAATCAAAAGAGTGCTGGAAGAGACTCCAGCACTCTTTTTGTATCTATAAAATTCAGAATATTCTGGACTAGATTGACCAATTTTTAAAAACATGGTATAGTAGATTGTGTGAAAATTTGAAGTATACTTTTCTGAAAATGTACAGAAAAAGAATTGGAGTAATCATATGTCAAAAAAACATCATCCTGGTGAAGAAACCGAAATGGGATGGTTCGTGGTCTGCAAAATCGGCATGTTCAGCTGATCGCTATTGCAGGAACCATCGGGACAGGACTCTTTCTTGGAGCCGGTCGTTCCCTTTCTTTGACAGGTCCCTCTATTATTTTAGTCTATATGCTGACTGGCGCCTTCATGTACTTGATGATGCGGGCAATCGGAGAAATGCTCTATATGGACCCTGATCAACACACCTTTATCAACTTTATCACCAAGTATATAGGAAAAGGTTGGGGTTATTTTTCAGGATGGTCCTATTGGGTCTCCTTGGTATTTTTGGGAATGGCAGAGATCACCGCTGTTTCCAACTATGTCCAGCTTTGGTTTCCAAATTGGCCAGCCTGGCAGATTCAAATTGTCTTTTTAGCGCTCTTAAGTTGTGTAAACTTGATCGCTGTGAAGGTGTTTGGAGAGGTTGAATTCTGGTTTGGAATGATCAAGATTGTCACTATTTTAGCCTTGATCGCAACAGGAATCTTTATGGTGACGACGAATTTTGAAACACCAGCTGGACACGCTAGTTTAACCAATATTACTAGTGGTTTTCAAATGTTTCCAAATGGTTGGGTCAAGTTCGTCATGGCCTTCCAAATGGTCTTCTTTGCTTACCAAGCGATCGAGTTTGTTGGAATTACTACTTCTGAAACAGCTAATCCCCGCCAAGTATTGCCAAAAGCCATTAAAGAAATTCCAATCCGAATTGTAATCTTTTATGTAGGAGCTTTGTTGGCGATTATGGCTATTTTCCCTTGGCAACAGCTTCCCGTCAATAAGTCACCATTTGTAACGGTCTTTCAGATGGTAGGAATCAAGTGGGCAGCAGGATTGATTAATTTTGTTGTACTGACAGCTGCTGCATCTTCCTTGAATTCCACCCTCTATTCAACAGGGCGTCACTTGTACCAGATTGCAAAAGAAACACCAAACAGCAAAGTGATGAATCGTTTGAAACTGAATAGCTTATCTCGTATGGGGATTCCAAGTCGCGCGATTATTTTTTCTGCGATTGTGGTTGCTGTTTCTGCCTTTATCAATGTCTTGCCAGGTGTCTCAGATGCCTTTGCCTTGATTACGGCATCTTCTTCTGGTGTCTACATTGCTATTTACATTTTGACCATGCTTGCCCATCTTAAGTACCGTAAATCGAAAGAATTTATGCCAGATGGTTTTGTCATGCCAGCCTATAAAGTGTTGAATCCATTGACCATTGTTTTCTTCCTCTTTGTATTCGTTTGTCTCTTCTTGCAAGAATCAACATACATTGGAGCGATTGGAGCAACCATCTGGATCATTCTTTTTGGGATTTACAGCAATTGGAAACATAGTAAATAAACCGCAAAACTCACCCGTAGGTGAGTTTTTATTTCAGAGCTAGTTTGCTTTTTTTAAGAAATTTCTTGGAGTGATTAAAAGAAAAACAGAGATGGAAGAAATTATTTTTCTTCCATCTCTGTTTTTTGTCCTTGAATGGCTTTTTTGAACCACCAAAGTGAGCCGACTAGGATCAGGGCAGCAAGCCAAAAAATCCAAGCCTCAATAGTGGTTAGAAAAAAGTAGAGAGCGATAGCATCGACCAATAAAAGTGGGATGAGAATCTGTTTTCTTATTTTCATAAGAATATTGTATCATAAATCCTAGAGGAAACAAGTGAAATCAAGCCTTTCTAGGTATTTTGTAGGATCTGAAAAGGTCCGATAGGGTTAGTTAGTGAATTTTCTTTCAGGAGTGCATCTTGGTCCCATTTGTGGTAAAATAGTAAAGATATGAGTAAAGAATTTCATCATGTAACGGTTTTGCTTCATGAAACGATCGATATGCTGGATGTTAAGCCAGATGGGATCTATGTAGACGCCACATTGGGTGGGGCAGGCCACAGCGAATATTTGTTAACAAAATTAAATGAATCGGGCCATCTTTATGCCTTTGACCAAGATCAGCATGCAATTGAGAATGCTAAGATTCGTTTGGCACCTTTCATCGAGAAAGGCATGGTGACCTTCATTAAGGATAACTTTCGTCATTTGAAGGAACGTCTAAACGAATTGGGTGTGACTGAAATTGATGGAATCTGTTATGACCTAGGTGTCTCTAGTCCTCAGTTAGATGAACGGGAACGCGGATTTTCTTACAAGAAAGATGCGCCACTGGACATGCGGATGAATCAAGAAGCTTCCTTGACAGCCTATGAAGTCGTTAATAGCTACGATTACCATGATCTAGTCCGTATTTTTTTCAAATATGGAGAGGACAAATTTTCCAAGCAAATTGCGCGGAAAATTGAGCAAGCACGAGCAATTAAACCGATTGAAACGACGACTGAATTAGCAGAGATTATTAAATCTGCTAAACCAGCTAAGGAGCTCAAGAAAAAGGGACATCCTGCTAAACAGATTTTCCAAGCCATTCGTATCGAAGTCAATGATGAACTGGGAGCAGCAGATGAATCGATTCAGCAAGCCATGGATTTGTTGGCCCTCGATGGTCGTATTTCTGTGATTACCTTTCATTCGTTAGAGGATCGATTGACCAAACAATTGTTTAAAGAAGCTTCGACGGTTGAGGTTCCAAAGGGGCTTCCCTTTATTCCAGATGATTTGAAACCAAAGATGGAGTTGGTCAACCGGAAACCTATTTTGCCAAGTGATGAAGAGCTTGAGGATAATAATCGATCCCATTCAGCAAAACTACGGGTTGCTCGAAAAATACACAAGTAAGAGGAATTGATATGGCAGCAAGAGATGAGAGAACAAGAACACAGGTACTGCAAGACCGCTTTCGCCGTTTCTCTAGAGTAGAAAGGCTTTTTATGGGTCGATTGTCCTAACAGCTGTTATTTTAGCCATTAGTATCGTCTTTATGCAGACACGGATTTTACAAGTTCAAAGTGAATTGACTGATTTGAATACGGAACTAGAAGCCAAAAAGACGGAATTGGCAGATGTTCGTCAAGAGGTCAATGAATTAACACGTTATGACCGCTTATCACAGTTGGCTAGCTCCCAAGGAATGAAGCTGCAAAAAGAAAATCGAAAAACAGTGAGTGCAAGTAGTGATGAATAAATTCAAAAAATTTTTGATCGGGTATTCGATAAAGAAACGTCGCTTGCCGGATCAGAATCGAAAACAAGTTGGGAAAAATCTCAGTGTACTGGCGATTTTCCTCTTTTTTCTCTTTCTGATTAATTTTGCAATGATCATTGGGACTGACAAAAAATTTGGTGTGACCTTATCGGATCAAGCCAAAAAAGTCCATGAGCAGACGGTTATTGTTCCTGCAAAACGTGGAACGATCTATGACCGAAATGGAGCAGTAATTGCTGAAGATGCTACGACCTATAACGTTTATGCTATTATTGATAAAAAGTACAAATCAGCAACTGGGAAAATCCTCTATGTAGAAGAGAGCCAATTTAAAAAAGTAGCAGAAATCTTTAAGCAGTACTTAGGGATGGATGAGGATTACGTCATTCAACAGTTGTCGCAAAAGAAATTGAAACAAGTTTCTTTTGGCTCGAACGGAAACGGCATAACTTATAGTAATATGACGGCTATCCGTGAGGCCATGGAAGCGGCGAAGATTGAAGGGGTTGCCTTTACAACTAGTCCAAATCGAAGCTATAAAAATGGAGTTTTTGCCTCTCAATTTATAGGGCAGGCCTCTCTTCAAGAAGATAAAGAGGGGGAATAAAACCTTGAAGGGGCAATCAGGAATGGAGAAATCCCTCGATCGAATTCTCGCTGGTCAAAATGGAGTCATCACCTATGACAAAGACCGAAACGGGAATATCGTTCCTGGTTCAGATAAGGTTTCTGTCAAAACAGAAGATGGAAAAGATGTTTATACGACCATTTCGGCAGAATTGCAAACCTACCTTGAGACGCGAATGGATGTTTTCCAAGAAAAAGTAAAAGGAAAGTATGTTAGTGCGACTCTTGTGAGTGCAAAAACAGGAGAAATCCTTGCGACAACGCAACGTCCTTCCTATAATGCGGATACCAAACAAGGGCTGGATCTGAAAAACTTGAAAACCTGGAATACCATCCTTTATCAAGATCAATATGAACCGGGTTCAACGATGAAGGTCATGTTATTAGCTTCGGCGATTGATCATGGAACCTTCCCAGCCTATAATGAAGTATACTACAGTAACGAACTACAAGTAAAAGATGCGACGATCCGTGACTGGGATGTCAATATGGGACTGTCTGAAGGTCGCTATATGAATATCGCACAGGGCTTTGCATACTCAAGTAACGTGGGGATGACCCGCTTGGAGCAAAAGATGGGCAATGCGGTCTGGATGGACTACCTAACCCGTTTTAAATTCGGTCTCCCAACTCGTTTTGGAATGGGAAATGAAGCTTACGGTGGTCTTCCGGGCGATAACTACGTCAGTCAGGCACAATCTGCCTTTGGTCAAGGGATTTCCGTCAGTCAAACTCAAATGTTACGGGCCTTTAGTGCCATCGCTAATGATGGACAAATGTTGGAGCCGAAGTTTATTAGTGCTATTTACGATAAAAAATCAGACACAGCCCGCAAATCAAAAAAAGAAGTTGTTGGAAAACCAGTTTCAGGATCAGCTGCGCAACAGACTCGAAATTATATGATCACGGTCGGAACAGATCCAGAGTATGGGACTTTGTACAGTGATGGACCTATCATTCAGGTACCCGGTCAAAACGTTGCAGTGAAATCAGGGACTGCCCAAATTGCGACAGATCAAGGATACTTGCAAGGAGAAAATGATTATATCAACTCGGTTGTAGCGATGACTCCTGCAGAAGACCCTGAATTCATCATGTATGTAACGGTCCAACAACCAGAAGTGAAATTCTCAGCCACTAGCTGGGAAGAGCTGGTCAATCCTATTTTGGAAGATGCAGTTGCTTTAAAAGACGAATTGCATTTGACATCAGAGGCACCAACGTTGGATGGTGTGACCAAAGAAACGACCTACAAAATCCCTTCAGTAGAAACTCTCTCTAAGGAGTTGAATCTGAAACAAAATCTGAGCCCAGGTGCTTATTCAGAGGAATTGCGTCGCAATTTGGTGCAACCAATTGTCCTAGGAACCGGGAAAAATATCCGCAAGATGTCTGTGGATGTAGGCTCTAAAGTCAAAGCCAATCAACAAGTATTGTTATTGACAGAAGACTTTGATGCTGTTCCAGATATGTATGGTTGGACAAAGAAAAATGCGGACATCTTTGGAGAATGGACTGGAATTGAGATTACCTATAAAGGTAGTGGAAAGAAAGTAACCAAACAAAGTGTCAAAATGAACACCTCACTCAATAAAACTAAAAAGATTACGTTAACATTAGGAGACTAAGATGTATATTGCTACGATCCTTGTATCGTTTCTATTAACAGTGGCTGCTATTCCAGCCTTTATTCGATTTTACCATCGTGCTCATATTTCTGGGCAACAAATGCACGAAGATGTGAAACAACACAAAGCGAAAGCTGGCACTCCGACAATGGGTGGAGTTGTATTTCTCATTACAGCCGTTCTAGTCAGTTTTGTCGTTACCGTATTGACTGGAAATTTCACGCGCCCTGTTCAACTGATTCTATTTATCTTGATTCTATATGGAATTGTTGGATTTTTAGATGACTTTTTAAAAGGTTTTTCGTAAGATTAATGAAGGTCTCAATCCAAAAGCACAAAAATTAGCTCTTCAACTCGTTGGTGGAATCATCTTCTATATTTTTTCTGAACGCCATGGTGCAGGAAGCCTTTTGAATGTCTTTGGTTACGATCTTTACTTGGGCCATTTCTACATTCTCTTTGCTTTAGTTTTGGTTGGTTGGTTTTTCAAATGCCGTCAATTTGACAGATGGGATTGATGGATTAGCCAGCATCTCCGTTGCCATTAGCCTGAGTGCCTATTCCTTTATTGCCTATATGCAAGGAAAATGGGACATTCTCTTTGTCACCTTGAGTATGATTGGGGCCTTGCTTGGATTCTTTGTCTTCAACCACAAGCCGGCTAAAATCTTTATGGGAGATGTCGGTAGTCTAGCTCTTGGAGGGATGCTTGCAGCCTTGTCAATGGCTCTGCATGTAGAGTGGACGCTGCTCCTGATTGGTCTGGTCTATGTCATTGAAACAGGTTCAGTGATGCTACAAGTGACCTATTTCAAATGGACCAAGAAACGCTACGGGGAAGGGACGTCGGATTTTCCGAATGACTCCTTTCCACCATCATTTAGAACTGGGTGGCCTTTCTGGAAATGGGCCAAAACTGGTCAGAATGGAAAGTGGATGCCTTTATGTGGTCCATTGCCTTGGTAACAAGTGTCATCACTCTTGTTCTTCTCTACTTATAAAAAAGACGGTGGGCTTGCCCATCGTTTTTTGCTGACTCAGAGAGACTTTGTTGGTTAGGAAAAATGACTCATAAGAGAGGCACGAAGTCAGCTTTTCTGATATAATAATAGAGATCATGAAAGGAACTGAGAAAATGAAATTTACAGAGTTTAATTTTAAGCCCTATATTCAAGAGGCACTGAAAGAAATCAATTTTAGAGAAGCAACCGAAGTACAGGAAAAACTAATTCCGATTGTCCTAGCTGGAAATGATTTGGTAGGAGAGTCAAAGACAGGTTCTGGGAAAACCCATACTTTCCTCTTGCCGATTTTTCAAACCTTAAATGAAGACAGCCAACAAGTAGAAGCGGTCATCACGGCTCCTAGTCGGGAGTTGGCGACGCAAATTTACCAAGCTGCTCGTCAAATCGCTAGTCATTCTGAAAAAGAGATTCGGATTGTAAATTATGTTGGAGGAACGGATAAAAGCCGTCAGATTGAAAAACTGCAGGTCAAACAACCACATATCGTGATTGGAACTCCAGGCCGGATTTATGATCTGGTTGCATCGGGTGATCTGGCTATTCATAAGGCCCATACTTTTGTGGTGGATGAGGCAGATATGACACTGGACATGGGATTCTTGTCTACTGTGGATAAGATTGCTTCAAGTCTTCCGCAACAACTGCAATTTTTAGTTTTTTCAGCCACCATTCCGCAAAAATTGCAGCCTTTCTTGAAAAAATATCTCTCAAACCCAGTCATGGAGCAAATTAAGACTAAGACGGTGATTTCAGATACCATCGATAATTGGCTGGTTTCCACCAAGGGTCGGGATAAAAATGAGCAAATTTACCAATTGACCAAGACCTTGCAACCTTATTTGGCCATGATTTTCGTTAATACCAAAACGAGAGCAGATGATCTCCATGCCTATTTGGTGGCTCAGGGATTGAAAGTGGCAAAGATTCACGGAGATATCCCACCACGTGAACGGAAACGGATCATGAATCAGGTTAAAAATCTTGATTTTGAGTATATTGTGGCCACAGATTTGGCGGCTCGTGGAATTGATATCGAAGGGGTGAGTCATGTCATCAACGATGCTATTCCACAAGATCTTTCCTTCTTTGTTCACCGTGTTGGCCGGACAGGACGCAATGGTCTACCAGGTGTCGCTATTACTCTTTATCAACCGAGTGATGATTCAGATATCCGTGAACTAGAAAAAATGGGAATTCGTTTCGTACCGAAAGTGTTGAAAAATGGGGTTATTGAAGATACTTATGATCGGGACAGACGGGCGAATCGTGAGAAAAAGCAAGAGAAACTTGACATCGAAATGATTGGTCTGGTGAAGAAGAAAAAGAAAAAAATCAAACCAGGCTACAAGAAAAAAATCAAATGGGCAGTTGATGAAAAGCGGAGAAAAGCTAAGCGAGCTGAAAACCGTGCGCGTGGTCGGGCGGAACGAAAGGCCAAACGTCAAACTTTCTAACCCCTTCTTTCAAATGTTCAGAAGAAAACATAGATTTTCTTTATGAACTCCATAAAGAAAAACTATTAGGAACTTGTCTAAAATTATGATAGACTAAATTTGAGTAGTCTATCATTTTTCTATTTCTGTAGCAATTTTTGGAATTCCGATAGTGAATGTGATAGAATGTTTATGTTCGAGAAAGGAAGTAACAAAAATGTTTACAACTAATCTTTTAACAGCCAACTGGTATGCTGACTTTTTAAAACACGTTCCAGATAGCAAGCTGTTTAGTTTGAGAGCCGTATTGGATGCATTTCCGGCTGTCATAGGAAAATTGCCTGTAACGATTTTATTAGCCCTAGGAGGCGCATTTTTTGGAATTATTTTTGCCATGATTTTTGCTTTGGTCAAAATTAATCGTGTACGAATTCTTTACCCTATTCAAGCTGTTTTTGTCAGTTTTTTACGGGGGACTCCTTTGTTGGTTCAGTTGATGTTGACCTATTATGGGATTCCTCTTATTTTAAAAGCGATCAATCAGTCTTATGGAACAGCTTTTAATATTAATGCCATTCCAGCTGAGCTGTTTGCAATTGTGGCTCTTGCCTTTAATGAGGCAGCTTATGCGAGTGAAACCATCCGGGCAGCCATTTTATCAGTGGATCCTGGTGAAATTGAGGCAGCGCGTAGTCTTGGGATGACCAACCGTCAAGTTTATCGACGGATTATTATTCCCAATGCAGCAGTCGTTGCAACTCCAACCTTAATCAATTCTCTCATTGGCTTGACCAAGGGGACCTCGCTAGCCTTTAGTGCCAGTGTGGTTGAAATTTTTGCCCAAGCACGGATTATTGGGGGGGAGCGATTTGAAGTACTTTGAACGCTTTATCACGGTATCGATTGTTTACTGGATTGTGAATATTCTCATTGAAATACTAGGCCGTCACATTGAACGTCGACTGGATATTGAGACTCCCGTAGCAATTGATTTACCAGATCAGGAGGTCCGGATCTAATGATTTATATTTCAGAATTATCAAAGACATTTTCAGGTCAAAAGGTTTTTAAATAATCTAAGTTTGGAAATTCAAAAAGGGGAAGTCGTGGCCCTAATCGGGTCTTCAGGGAGCTGGTAAATCAACCTTCTTACGCAGTTTAAACTATTTGGAAGCACCAGATAGTGGTAGAATTAAGATTGATGATTTTCGAAGTTGATTTTTGAGCACATTAGCCCAAGATCAAATCTTAACCTTAAGAAGAAAAATTGGCCATGGTGTTCCAACAGTTTAATTTGTTTGGTAGAAAAAAACAGCTCTTGAAAATGTGAAAGAAGGGCTCATTGTTGTGAAGGGCTTATCCGATCAAGAAGCAACGAAAATTGCTCGAGAAGAACTGGCAAAAGTCGGTTTATCGGATCGTGAAAATCACTATCCTCGTCACCTCTCAGGTGGACAAAAACAACGGGTGGCTTTGGCCCGTGCCTTGGCCATGAAACCAGAGGTTCTTTTGCTGGATGAACCGACTTCAGCCTTGGATCCAGAATTGGTTGGAGAAGTTGAAAAATCCATTGCCAATGCAGCAAAATCAGGACAAACCATGGTACTGGTCAGCCATGATATGTCTTTTGTAGCGCAAGTAGCAGATAAGGTCTTATTTTTGGATAAAGGACGGATTATTGAATCTGGAACACCAGAGGAAATCATGCAACATCCAAAAGAAGAACGGACAAAAGAATTCTTTGCTAGTTACAAACGGACCTATGTTTGATATAATAGAGGAGAGGTAAGACTCAGCTGGCGATGCTAGCTGGGTTTGTTTTCTGAAAATGTAAAAATATTTGGAGTCGTGATGTTAAATAAATTATTGTCCTTATATTTACAAAGTTTAGTGACGACAACGATTTTAGTTGGGATCGCTTCTTGTATTTGGATTGGCTACCGTGCCCTTAAGAAGAAAGATAAAACAGCCAAGCAACGACAAGCCCATTTATATGATATCCTCTTAATTGATATCATGACGATTCCTATTTTAACCTTTGCGGTCATAGGGATTTTGTTTATCTTTCAAGCACGATAATTGCAAAAAGACCGTGTTAGAATTATAATGGTTACAACAAAACAGAAAGAGGTTGAGTATGTTTGATACAGTGATTATTGGAGCGGTCCTGCAGGGATGACTGCTGCCCTTTATGCAGCACGAAGCAATTTAAAAGTCGCATTGATTGAGAGAGGAATTCCAGGCGGTCAAATGAACAATACGTCTGACATTGAAAACTATCCTGGCTATGCGAATATTAGTGGCCCAGACTTGGCTGAAAAAATGTTTGAGCCCTTAGAAAATCTTGGTGTGGAACATTTGTTTGGACAGGTAGAGCGCATCGAAGACCACGGAGCAACCAAAAAGATTGTCACAGATGATGGGGAATTTGAAGCTAAAACCGTGGTGATTGCAACAGGGTCTAACCACCGTTCATTGAATGTCCCTGGTGAAGAAGAGCTGAATAGTAGAGGGGTTTCCTACTGTGCTGTTTGCGATGGAGCTTTCTTTAGAGATGAGGATCTCTTGGTCGTTGGTGGTGGTGATTCTGCGGTAGAAGAAGCTGTCTTTTTGACTCAGTTTGCAAAAACAGTGACCATTGCTCATCGTCGTGATCAATTGCGTGCTCAAAAAGTTCTTCAAGATCGTGCCTTTGCCAATGATAAAATTCACTTTGCTTGGAATACGGTTGTTGAAGAAATTAAGGGTGAACAAAAAGTAACGTCTGTCCTTTTAAAAGATGTGAAGACAGGAGAGGTTAGAGAGCAAGCCTTCGGTGGTGTCTTTATCTATGTTGGTTTAGATCCTGTCAGTGATTTTGCGACAGAACTTGGTATTTTAGATGAAAATGGCTGGGTGGTCACGGATGATCATATGAGAACCACAGTCCCAGGTATTTTTGCGGTTGGCGATGTTCGTCAAAAAGATTTGCGTCAAGTGACGACAGCCGTCGGAGACGGTGCGATTGCTGGCCAAGAAGTTTATAAATATATCACAGAAAACTTTAATCCAAAAAATCTGAGCTTCCTGTCTCAGATTTTTTTCATGCTTTCCTTTCAGTATTCAATAGGGCTGAAATATGCTATAATGGTACTAATTTTATGGTAGGAATTCATAGAACAAATCTATAAAAAAGAGGTATACATATGTATCCAGATGACAGTTTAACTTTGCATACTGATTTATACCAAATCAACATGATGCAAGTCTATTTTGATCAAGGTATCCACAATAAACATGCCGTATTTGAAGTGTATTTTCGTCAACAGCCTTTTAAAAACGGTTACGCTGTATTTGCCGGCTTAGAGAGAATTGTGAAATACTTGGAAAACTTGAGTTTTTCTGAGAGCGATATTGCCTATTTAGAGTCACTTGGTTATCATGGGGCCTTCTTGGAATATCTTCGTGATCTCAAGTTAGAATTGACGGTACGTTCTGCTCAAGAAGGAGATTTAGTCTTTGCGAATGAACCAATTGTTCAGGTAGAAGGTCCTTTGGCTCAGTGTCAATTAGTTGAAACAGCTCTCTTGAATATCGTCAACTTTCAAACCTTGATTGCAACAAAAGCTGCTCGTATTCGTTCGGTCATTGAAGATGAGCCTTTGATGGAATTTGGAACACGTCGTGCGCAAGAAATGGATGCTGCAATTTGGGGAACTCGTGCGGCAGTCATCGGAGGGGCCAATGGAACTAGTAATGTTCGGGCAGGAAAACTCTTTGGAATCCCAGTTTTAGGAACCCATGCCCATTCTCTTGTACAAGTATATGGGAATGACTATCAAGCCTTTAAAGCTTATGCGGAAACCCATAAAGATTGTGTCTTCCTCGTCGATACCTATGATACCCTGCGTATTGGGGTCCCTGCTGCTATTCAGGTAGCGCGTGAAATGGGAGATAAAATCAATTTCCTAGGCGTCCGGATTGACTCAGGAGATATTGCCTATATTTCTAAAAAAGTTCGCCAGCAATTAGATGAGGCTGGGTTTACAAATGCTAAAATCTACGCTTCTAATGACTTGGATGAAAATACCATCCTCAACTTAAAAATGCAAAAAGCAAAAATTGATGTTTGGGGTGTAGGAACCAAGTTAATTACAGCTTACGATCAACCAGCGCTTGGAGCGGTATACAAAATTGTTTCTGTTGAAAACGAAGCAGGAGAGATGATCAATACCATCAAGCTTTCCAATAATGCCGAAAAAGTTTCTACTCCAGGTAAAAAGCAAGTCTGGCGGATTACTAGCCGTGAAAAAGGTAAGTCAGAAGGGGACTACATCACATATGATGGCGTGGATGTTTCTCAACTGACAGAACTTAAAATGTTTCATCCGACTTATACCTACATCAATAAAACAGTCCGAAACTTTGAGGCCATTCCTCTTTTAGTGGATATTTTTAAAGAGGGTCAATTGGTTTATCAACTGCCAACATTATCAGAAATTCAAGAATATGCTCGTAAAAATTACGATCAATTATGGGATGAATACAAGCGCGTCCTCAATCCACAGCATTACCCAGTTGACTTGGCCAAAGATATTTGGCAGGATAAGATGGATCTGATCGAGGAAATGCGTAACAAGGCCAATGGAGAAGGAGAAGCAAAATGAGTTTGCAAGAAGAGATTATCCAACAATTGGGTGTCAAGCCTAGCATTGATCCTCAGGAAGAGATTCGCCGCTCGGTTGATTTCTTAAAAAGATATCTAAAAAAACATCCCTTCTTGAAAACATTTGTATTAGGGATCTCAGGAGGACAAGATTCAACTCTTGCTGGACGATTAGCTCAATTAGCCATGGAAGAAATGCGCGCAGAAACAGGAGATGCCTCCTATCAATTTATTGCCGTTCGTCTTCCTTATGGGGTACAGGCAGATGAAGCAGATGCACAAAAAGCATTGGCCTTTATCCAGCCGGATGTTAGCCTGGTTGTGAATATCAAGGAGTCTGCTGACGAAATGGTACGAGCAGTAGAAGCGACTGGAACAGAGGTTTCTGATTTTAACAAAGGCAATATTAAGGCTCGCAGTCGCATGATTGCTCAGTATGCTCTAGCTGGAGCACGCAGCGGAGCGGTGATTGGAACGGATCATGCTGCAGAAAATATTACTGGTTTCTTCACAAAATTTGGAGATGGTGGTGCAGATATTTTACCCCTTTTCCGTTTGAATAAACGCCAAGGAAAACAATTGCTTAAGGCCTTAGGAGCCGATCCTGCTCTTTATGAGAAAATCCCAACAGCAGATTTGGAAGAAGAAAAACCAGGAATAGCAGATGAAGTAGCACTGGGTGTCACCTATAATGAAATTGATGATTACCTAGAAGGCAAACAAGTGAGTCCAGAAGCTCAAGCCACTATTGAAAAATGGTGGTACAAAGGCCAACACAAACGCCACTTGCCAATCACAGTATTTGATCATTTTTGGGAGTAAAAAGGTCCAGTGGACCTTTTTAGCCCGAGTCTTAAAATAGGAGAACGAGGTAGAAATCGGTAACTCGTAGAGTTCGATTTCGTAGTCTCACCATACAATATTGTGAAAAGCATCAAAAAGAAGGGCGGTTTCATCCGTCCTTTTCTTCTAGATTAAAGTAACCAACTTGCAAAGTTCAAGTTGCATGAAAAAATGAAGGGAGACAATCTATGAAGCATCTTGGAAGTCTTGTCATAGAGACAGAGCATTTATACTTGAGGCCTTTCGTTTTGGAGGATGCATCAGCGATGTTTGAAAATTGGGCTTCTGATCCTGAAACCCTGAAATATGTCACCTGGGATGCCCATGCATCTTCTGAGAGAACTAGAGAATCGATCAAAAGATGGATCGAACAGTATCGTAAACCAGATACTTATAAATGGGCGATTTGTTTGAAAACATCACCGGATCAGGTAATTGGAGATATTAGTGTGGTTTCTCAAGACCCGGAAAGTCAATCATGCGAGCTAGGTTATATCCTTGGCAAGAAATTCTGGGGGCAGGGATTCATGACAGAAGCCGTCATAGCTGTTTTGGATTTCTTATTGAACGAAGTCGGATTTAAAGAAATCAAAGCCACTTATGTCAGTTTAAATCCTGCTTCAGGGAAAGTCATGGAAAAGACAGGAATGCAGTATGTAGAAACCATCCCTCATGCCATTCAACGCAAAGGATATTGTGGGGATAAAATCATCTATTCTATACAGAATCCCTCTCTATAGGGTGATTTTTACTTGAAGATTCTGCTCAAAGGATTATAATAGTAAATAACGAAAAAAGGAGATTGCTATGTCAGAATTAACGAAAGAATTTACAGACCAGCTCTATGCTAATTATGAAGCAAATGTGAAATATGCGGCTCTTGAAAATGCTGTTACCCACAATGGGATCCATGCATCGCTTGAAACGCGCAAGAGTGCAGTAGAAAATACACCAGTTTTTTCACTTGATTTGACCAAGGATAAGGTGACAAACCAAAAAGCATCTGGACGTTGTTGGATGTTTGCTGCTTTAAATACCTTCCGTCACAAGATGATTTCAAGCTTCCAATTGGAGGATTTTGAATTGTCTCAAGCACATACTTTCTTTTGGGATAAGTATGAAAAATCAAACTGGTTTTTGGAGCAAGTGATTGCTACAGCAGACCAAGAATTGACCAGCCGTAAGGTGGCTTTTCTCCTACAAACCCCACAACAAGATGGCGGTCAATGGGATATGGTGGTATCCTCTTTGAGAAATACGGAGTGGTTCCAAAATCAGTTTATCCAGAATCGATTTCTTCAAGCAATAGCCGGGAATTGAACACCTACCTCAATAAACTCTTGCGTCAAGATGCGCAAATCTTGCGTGATTTGATTCACTCAGGCGCAGATAGTGAGGCAGTTGCGAGCAAGAAACAAGCGCTGTTGCAAGAAATTTTTAACTTCTTGGCTATGTCTTTAGGATTGCCTCCACGTGAATTTGACTTTTCATACCGTGATAAGGACAACCAATTCCATAGTGAAAGTGGCTTTAACTCCACAAAGCTTCTACAAAAAATATGTAGACCTTCAATTAGACGATTACGTCTCTATTATCAATGCCCCAACTACAGATAAGCCATATGGAAAATCTTACACCGTAGATATGCTGGGCAATGTTGTTGGTAGCCGTCCAGTCCGCTACCTAAATGTTCCAATGGATCGATTGAAAGAATTAGCCATTGCTCAAATGAAAGCAGGAGAAACTGTCTGGTTTGGTTCAGATGTAGGCCAAGTCAGCAACCGTAAAGCCGGAATCCTGGCAACAGATGTCTACGATTTTGAAGCAGGCATGGACATTCATTTGACACAAGACAAGGCGGGTCGCTTGGACTATGCAGAAAGTCTCATGACACACGCTATGGTCTTGACAGGGGTTGATTTAGACGAAGCAGGTCAGTCTCGTAAATGGAAGGTTGAAAATTCATGGGGAGACAAGGTCGGTACAGATGGTTACTTTGTGGCTTCTGATGCTTGGATGGATGAATATACCTACCAAATCGTGGTTCGTAAAGAATTCCTAACAGCAGACGAATTAGCAGCCTATGAAGCAGAACCAATTGTCCTAGCACCGTGGGATCCAATGGGAGCTTTGGCAAAATAATGATACAGAAAAGAGCCGAAAGGCTCTTTTTTTTATATACTCAAAAATAAAAAAGCTGGGAAGTCTAACTAAATAAATCAGATTTTATTCGTTCTGGTTTTTTAACCATTGTTTTAAAAAAAGCCGGGCAAAAGCCCGACTTCTCCATTATATTATTCGTTATGATTGTTAGAGTCTTGTGAAGAAGGCTCAGATGGTTTAGATTGATTTTCTTCGTTCGAAGAGCTAGACGATGGTTCTTCATACGAATACTGATCAGTGGAATAACTTGGCTCATAGTAGTAGTTATTGTAGTTGTTCTTACCATTGTTTAAGTAGAGATAAGAACCACTTCGATACAGTCCACTTGGTTGCGTCCAATCCGTATGACCAGAGTTATTATTATTAGCAAGATAGAGCATCATTTGACGGTAGACATCCGTTGCGACCTGTATTCCATTATCCAATACTGGTGTAAAGCGATTGGAATAACCTGTCCATACTGCCATGGCATATTCAGGAGTGTAGCCTACAAACAATTCATCCGGTGTTACAATATTTGAATAAGCATTTTTTGTCAATTTACCGATTTCGTTATCAGCATAGTTTGATGTACCTGTCTTACCAGCTTGGTAGATTCCCGAAATGGCAGCATTTGTACCGGTACCAGACAAGAGAACTGTCTTCATCATATCTGTCATCATGTAGGCAGTTGTTGCTTTCATTGCACGAGTTCCTTCGGACTCAAATTCCTTGGTTGTGCCATCACTAAAGACAACCCGACTAACATAGGATGGTTTGTAATAGGTACCGCCATTGGCAAAAGCAGCATAGGCAGCAGCCATTTTTTCACTGCTGGCTCCGTATTTGTTGCTAGAATCGCTAGTGTTACTCGAGATAGCGTTGGCGTAAACCATTTCTGGGTAATCGATCCCTAATCCATTGAGGAATTTCTTAGCTTGTTTAAGACCAACTTTTTCCAGGGCCTTCACCGCAGGCACGTTACGAGATTGTTGAATTGCGTAGGTAATGGACATGCTACCATAGTATGAACGGTCCCAGTTGTAGACAGGCGTTGATGAATGAGGGAAGTTGTATGGCGCATCTGTTGTAGTAGCTGCTGTAGAGGTATATTCCTCATGTTCAAGAGCTGGTGCGTAATCTGTGATTGGTTTCATTGTTGAACCCCAGTCACGGTTCGTTTCAACCGCTTGGTTTGTACCAAAGGAAACATTGCTGGATTGGTGACGAGAACCCAGCTGAGCAATGACTTTACCAGTATTGACATCAATAACGGTAGAAGCTACTTGCATTTCATCATCCGGGTAATTGACATATTCATCTGTATTGTAGATATCCCATAGTTTCTTTTGAGCTTCTGTATCCACGTTTGTATAGACATCCATTCCGGTTGTCAACAAATTGTAGCCCGTTTCTTCTTCGACTTGCTCGATCACTTCTTTTAGGTAATTATCCATATAGGCTGGGTAACTGCTTGAAGAACTGAGACTTTGCAGACCATCTGTAACAGGTGTATTGACCGCTGCTTCGTATTGTTTGTTAGAAATGGTCTTCATATCGAGCATTTCTTTTAATACTAAGTTTCGGCGCTGTTGCGCTGCTTCAGGATGGGAGTATGGATCGTATTGGTTTGGTGCTTGGGGCATCCCCGCAAGGAGTGCCAATTGAGGGAGCGAAAGATCTTTTAGATCTTTTCCGTAATAACTTTTCGCAGCTGTCTGCATTCCGTAGTTCCCATTCGCCATAAATACTTTATTGACGTAATAGGTCAAGATTTCTTGTTTGGTTGCTTTCTTTTCTAGTTGGGTTGCTAACCAAGCTTCTTGGATCTTACGAGAGAGGGTACGGTCAGAGGCTGAAGTGGAGAAATAGGTTAACTTGATCAATTGTTGCGTCAAGGTTGACCCACCTTGACTTCCTCCTCGTAAGTTGTGAAGGAAGGAACCGCCGATCCGAATGATGTCGACCCCACGGTGATTGAAGAAACGGTGGTCTTCAATCGCAACGATAGCATTGACCAAATCAGTAGGGATTTCATTGGCTGTGACATTGATTCGTTTCTCAGCTCCCAAATCCGCGATCAAGTTATTTTGGTTGTCATAGATCTTACTAGATGTTGTTGCAACCAAATCTTTTTCAGACAAGGTTGGTGCTTTCATAGCATAGTAACTAAATATCAGTCCACCGAGGACAAATAAAAGTAAGAAAAATGAAATGGCTGCGATGGCAACATATTTCAACCATTGAATGACTGTTTGTTTATTCATTTAAATACCGCCTAGAAGTTTCTGTTCGATAATATCAAGATAAGGAACGCTTGGAAGACGATTCTTATCTACTAGAAAGCCGTGCTCCTGAATATAGGAGAGGGGCATGGATTTACTACCATGATCGATGTTGTAATAGTGAATTAATGCAGGAGCAGGAAGTAAGTAGGTTTCACTCAACTTTGCAAAATGCAAGAGAACGAAACAGATACCGCCTTGCTGGACAACTGCCTCCATATGATCGATTTGATGTTGATGAAAATTTTTCATCGGCATGGATTGCTTTTGCTGTGTTTCCTTCGCTTCAAAATCGATATAGCGTCCCTTGTATACTCCAGAATAGTCCGTCGTTGAGGCTTGCCTGAAATAGGCTTCAACAATCTTTGCCCGACTGCGACGTGGATAATCCACTTTCACGATTTGAATCGGTGTTGGTTTTTTATGGATGACTGCTAGACCTCGAGAAAGATAGTATTGATTGCTTTCATTGATCATTTTTTCAAATGTCATCCCACGATTCGCAAAGTCGACTGGATGTTTCCTTTGTGTAGAGACCAAGGTTTTTTTGGCTACTTTATGTGGATAGTTGACCATAGTTCTCCTTATTGGTACAATTACATCACTCTATTATATCATAAATTAGAATAATGAGGAAAAAATGAATACCATACTTGTTGCAGGTTATAAGAGTTTTGATGTGGGAGTCTTTTCCAATAAAGACCCTCGACTGACCATTATCAAAAAAGCCATTGAAAGAGATCTTCGTCGTTTATTTGAAGAAGGAGTGAAATGGCTGGTCTTTTCTGGTAATTTGGGATTTGAGGCTTGGGTACTAGAGGTCGCCTTTGCATTAAAAAAAGATTACGATTTTCAAATGGCGACGATCTTCCTATTTGAGAATGTTGGCGAAAATTGGAATGAAAGCAATCAGGAATTATTAGCACGCTTCAAACAGGTGGATTTCGTGAAATATGCCTATCCACACTATAGCAATCCGGGTCAACTAAAAGAATACAATCAGTTTTTGATAGATAATGCGGATGGAGCTTATGCTTTTTTATGATCCAGAAAATGAAACCAATTTAAAAGTATCTTTACAAAATGATGCTAGAAAAAGAACCATTTTATGTCAAACAATTAAGTTTTGATGACTTAAATGAACTTGCTGAAAATTTTTACGAAAACTAAGTGTTATACCTTGATTTTTCTTACCATTTTTTTATATAATTGAGATGATGAACTAGATTGGAGAGAGTAATGGCGAGTATTATTTACTGCGAAAGATATTTTTGATCAAGATTTCAAACGAGAAGTTCGTGGTTATAATAAAGATGAAGTAAATGAATTTTTAGATGATGTCATAAAAGACTATGAAACCTATGCTGCTTTGGTGAAGGAATTGCGTGAAGAAAACGCCCGCCTTCGTGAAGAGCTTGCCCAAAAAGCACAGGAAACACCACAAACATCTTCGATTGCTAGCACTGCTACGCAAGAATTTCCGCAAGTGACAACAGCGACGAACTTTGATATTCTCAAGCGTCTCAATCGTTTGGAAAAAGAAGTTTTTGGGAAACAGATCGTAGATCGCGATTATTAATCCCATAGATTGTGCAATTTTTGGATAATCGCGTGAGAGAATCCTCTCATGAGGAAAGTCCATGCTAGCACAGGCTGTGATGCCTGTAGTGTTTGTGCTAGGTGAATCCATAAGCCTAGGGACTTGGTATTCAAGTTACGGCGAGTGAAGAAGCTAAGTCTAAGGATAAGCTCTAGTAACTCTGAAAGTGCCACAGTGACGTAGTTTTTAGGGAAACCTAAAAAGTGGAACGCGGTAAACCCCTCAAGCTAGCAACCCAAACTTTGGTCGGGGCATGGAATGCGTGGAAACGAACATAGCATTCTGACTGGAAACAGTAGACAGATGATTATCGAAAGGAAATGGTACCTAGTCATTTCTGGAACAAAACATGGCTTATAGAAAATTGCATATAGGTTGATGAGGTGGAGAGAGATCTCAACCTCCTTTTTTAAAGTGATAGGAATAAGATGAAAAAACAATTTGAATTGATTGCAACGGCCGCTGCTGGTATAGAGGCTGTTGTTGGTCGAGAACTACGCGATCTCGGCTACGATTGCCAGGTTGAAAATGGACGGGTTCGATTTCAAGGAGACCGTCGAGCAATCATAGAGACCAATCTCTGGTTGCGCGCGGCTGATCGAGTGAAAATTGTGGTTGGGACTTTCCAGCCAAAACCTTCGAAGAACTCTTTCAAGGTGTCTTTGCTTTGGATTGGGAAAATTATTTGCCTTTAGGAGCACGTTTTCCCATTTCTAAGGCTAAATGTGTCAAATCAAAACTTCATAATGAACCTAGCGTTCAGGCCATTTCGAAAAAAGCAGTGGTTAAAAAGTTACAAAAACACTATGCCCGACCAGAAGGTGTTCCTCTCATGGAAAATGGGGCAGAGTTCAAGATCGAAGTATCGATCCTTAAAGATCAAGCCACTGTCTTGATTGACACCACTGGTAGTAGCCTCTTCAAACGTGGTTATCGGACTGAAAAAGGGGGAGCCCCTATTAAGGAAAATATGGCAGCGGCAATTCTTATGCTGTCAAACTGGTATCCAGATAAGCCCTTGATTGACCCGACATGTGGTTCTGGAACGTTTTGTATTGAGGCAGCGATGATTGCGAGAAATATGGCACCTGGTTTACGTCGGACCTTTTCTTTTGAAGAATGGAACTGGATGGATGATCGCTTGATTCATGAAGTCCGTCAAGAAGCAAGCAGAAAAATCAATCGCGAGATCGAATTGGATATTATGGGAACTGATATCGATGCACGGATGGTTGAGATTGCCAAAGAAATGCCCAGAAAGCGGGCGTTAGCAGTGACATTACTTTCAAACAGATGCGAGTCCAAGATCTTCACTCAGATAAGATCAACGGGGTGATTATCTCCAACCCTCCATATGGAGAACGCTTATCCGATGATGAAGGTGTGACGAAATTGTATACTGAAATGGGGCACGTATTTGCACCTCTCAAAACCTGGAGTAAATTTATCTTAACCAGTGATGAAGGTTTTGAATCTAAATTCGGTAGTAAAGCAGATAAAAAACGAAAACTTTATAACGGAACCCTAAAAGTTGATCTCTACCAATATTTTGGGGAACGAGTAAAACGGCAGATTAAGGCATAGAAAGGATTTTTATGACAGAGAAGGATAAAAAGCCATTAGAGCAAGAAACAGAATCAATTTTAGAGTTTGAAGATGCTAAAGAGATGACGATTGGGCAGGCCAATCGAAAAGCAGAAGAAATCGAGGCAGGTGTCACTGAAGGTGATAATGTCTTAGACAAATACATCAAACAACACCGAGCAGAAATTGAAGCTGAAAAATACGATACAAAAATTTTGGCCAAAGAAGAATTGGCTAAAGCTGAAGAGTTGGCAGCTACAGAAACAGTTGCTGAAGTAGCTGAAGCAGTGGAGGCGCCGGAAGTGACGGAAACGGTCTTGGAACAAAGGCCTGAAATGGATGCTATCTCAACTGAATTACCTGCTAAGATTAAATTTGGTCCCACACCAACTGAACCAATTGTAGAAGCTGAGGAACTTCCTGAGGAAACACCAAGCAATGCGGGTAAACGAATCAAAGCGGTTCTATACTCTGCATTAGGTCTTGCGATTGTCGGTTCGGCCATTTTTGTGACCTATAACTGGATGCACAGTCGTGGAAAATCTGGTGGTACAACTGTTGTATCGTCTTCATCTAGCAAGTCATCTTCTACTTCTAAATCAAGTAGCAGTGAAACACAGGCTCAAATTGGAAGAGTTTACCAAAGCCTACGATGCCTTTTTTGTAGATGAATCAAAAAGTGCTCTTAAAAATGATAAATTCGGAGACTTGGAAAATCTGAAGAAACTGCTGGACAAATTAGAAGGAAGCAGTGATTATAATGCGGCTAAAACAAAATATGAAGACCTTGTGAAGCAAGTTTCTGCCATTCAAAAAGTGAATTCTCAATTTAGTTCTCCAGTCATCAAAGATGGAGTTCTTGATGCAACTGCCAAAGCGAAAAGTGATGCGACCTTTGCAGAAACAAAGACAGGCAATGAAAAATTAGATAGCTTATTGAATGAAGCGGTTGCGCAAGGACGTTCACAACAAGTTGCGACACCGGCACCAGTGACTGGAACAGGAGGTACAGATACTTCTAATGCAACTCCAGCCCCAGCTCAAGCAGCAACGCCTACGGCCCCAGCTGTCAATGCTGCTACAGGTAGTGCAGGAACGGCAAATCCAGGCTATTCAGGGTACGGTCTTCCAAGCGATGGTGTCCCACTTCAGCGGAACTTGAGTCGTGTGCCATATAACCAAGCAGCTATCAATGATGTCAATAACCCGGCTTGGGTATTTGGTGATGGGATCCTTGAAAAAGTATTGAACATTGCTCGTAAACGTGGACATATCACTGGCAATCAATACATTTAGAGCGCGTCAATATCATTAATGGTAATGGCTATTACAACCTCTTCAAACCAGATGGAACCTATCTCTTTAGTATCAATGCCAAGACTGGTTATTTCGTAGGAAACGGGAAAGGTCATTCAGATGCTCTGGATTATTAATACCTGAGCAGACATCCCCTTTCTGGGAAAAATGACAATAAAAAAGAGAGTGGGACAGAAATCGGTAATTCGTTAGAATTCGATTTCGTCGTCCCACCTCCGCACAGTTGAGTAGAGCTGTAAAAGCTGATGGAATCAGCGTAGTAGAGCCCACTCAACCACTGCGTCTTGCTCGACAATCCAAAAATAATTGAGAGGCTAGGACTTTTGTCCCAGCCTCTTTTTCGTATTAAACAAGATGACGTTCAAACGGATCGTCCGAAATTCCTTGGTCTAGAATCAGGCGACACCATTCTTTGGCTGAGAAGAGGCTGTGATCCTTGTAATTTCCACAAGACTCAATAGTTGTGCCTGGGACATCCTCCCAAGTGCTGACAGATGCAATTTCTTCTAAAGAATCTTTGATTACTTTAGCAATTTCCGTACTCGAATGTTGTCCCCACATGATCATATGAAAACCGGTGCGACATCCAAAAGGGGAACAATCAATCATACCATCGATTCGTTTTCGAATGAGCATCGCAAGAAGGTGCTCGATCGTGTGGAGCCCTGCCGTTGGAATCGCATTTTCATTGGGCTGCACTAGACGAATATCAAAGTTAGAGATGATGTCTCCTTTGGGTCCAGTTTCTTCCCCAATCAAGCGTACATAGGGAGCCTTCACAGCTGTGTGGTCCAATTCAAAACTTTCAACAATTACTTCTTTTGTCATACTCAAATCCTTCTTTGTTTTTCTTGATTATAGCATAAAAAAGCAGATTCAACAAAGTCGAAATAAATGAATATCTCACAGATGTTCCATGAAAGAAAAGACGATAAAAGAACAAGCATTAAGCAAAAATATAAAAGGTTTTTCCTGTTTTTTTAGATTGTTAATTTTAGTAATTTATGGTAAAATGTAAAAGAATTTTTAATTCAACTAATTAAATAGATTTGGGGTAAAAGCATGAATTTTGTTATTACAGGTGTTTTTGCCGCGGTCATTGGTTTAGTCATTGGATATGTGGGAACTGCTCTTAAAATGAAAGCTTCAAAAGAAGCTGCGGAACTCACCCTTTTGAATGCTGAACAAGAAGCAACGAATTTACGTGGACAGGCTGAACGCGAAGCCGATTTGATTTTAAAAGAGGCGAAGCATGAGTCAAGTTCACTTAAAAAAGAAGCACTTTTGGAGGCAAAGGAAGAAGCCAGAAAATATCGTGAAGAGGTCGATGCTGAGTTTAAGTCAGAACGACAAGAATTGAAGCAATTAGAAAGCCGTTTGGCAGAACGTGCTAGCAATCTTGATCGCAAAGACGACATTTTAACAAGCAAAGAACAGTCTCTTGAACACAAAGAGCAAAGTCTTACAGATAGAACTAAACACATTGATACGCGTGAACAACAGCTGGAAGAGCTTGAACACAAGAAAGTAGAAGAACTGGAACGTGTCGCTGCTCTAAGTCAAGGAGAAGCGCGTGACATTATTTTGAGTCAGACGGAAGAGCAACTTTCAAAAGAAATTGCCTCACGGATTCGTGATGCTGAATTGGAAGTGAAAGAACGTTCTGATAAAATCGCAAAAGACATTCTCGTCCAAGCCATGCAACGAATGGCGGGTGATTTTGTTGCTGAGCAAACAAACTCAACCGTTCATTTGCCGGACGATAGTATGAAGGGTCGGATTATCGGTCGTGAAGGTCGCAATATTCGTACCTTTGAGAGTTTGACAGGTGTCGATGTGATTATTGATGATACGCCTGAAGTGGTGACCTTGTCAGGGTTTGATCCGATTCGTCGTGAAATCGCCCGTATGACAATGGAGAGCCTTCTCAAAGATGGTCGGATCCATCCAGCCCGTATCGAAGAGCTGGTTGAGAAGAACCGTCAGGAAATTGACAATCGTATTCGTGAATACGGTGAGGCGGCTGCCTATGAAATTGGTGCACCAAACCTCCATCCAGATTTGATGAAAATCATGGGACGGTTGCAATTCCGTACTTCTTATGGTCAAAACGTTTTGCGTCACTCCATTGAAGTTGCCAAACTTTCTGGTATTATTGCTAGCGAGTTGGGTGAAAATGCTACCTTGGCACGACGTGCAGGATTCTTACATGATATCGGTAAAGCGATTGACCGTGAAGTGGAAGGAAGTCACGTCGAGATTGGAACTGAATTGGCACGGAAGTACAAGGAACACCCAGTGGTGGTCAATACCATTGCCAGTCACCATGGTGACGTGGAACCAGAAAGTGTCATCGCAGTCATTGTCGCTGCAGCGGATGCCTTGAGTGCAGCTCGACCTGGAGCACGAAGTGAGTCACTTGAAAGCTACATCAAACGCTTGCAAGATCTTGAAGAAATTGCAATAGTTTTGAAGGAGTTAAGACAAGTTTCGCCCTTCAAGCGGGTCGTGAAATCCGTATTATGGTTAGCCCTGAGGCAATCAAGGATGATAAAGTGACGATCTTAGCTCATGATATTCGTGAGAAGATCGAGTCCAATCTTGAATATCCTGGAAACATTAAGGTTACCGTTATTCGAGAATTGCGTGCAGTCGATTACGCAAAATAAACAAAAAGCTTGAGATCTAGCATCTCAAGCTTTTTGAATGAAAAAATCAGTTGAAAATTAGGCCGATTTTTGTTACACTAGATAGAAAGACATTGAAGGAGAAATCATGGCGGATCGTGGCTTATTAATCGTATTTTCTGGCCCTTCGGGGGTTGGAAAAGGAACGGTCAGACGAGAAATTTTTGAAAACTCGGACAATCAGTTTCAGTATTCTGTATCGATGACGACGCGTGCACAACGTCCAGGTGAAGTGGATGGTGTCGACTATTTTTTCCGTACACGTGAAGAATTTGAAGATTTGATCCGTCAAGGGCAAATGTTGGAGTACGCTGAGTACGTTGGAAATTACTATGGGACTCCTTTAACCTATGTGAATGAAACCTTGGACAAGGGAATCGATGTATTTCTTGAAATTGAAGTTCAGGGTGCCCTTCAAGTAAAGAAGAAAGTTCCAGATGCAGTTTTTATTTTCTTAACTCCGCCTGATTTGGATGAATTGCAAGATCGATTAGTGGGTCGCGGGACAGATAGTGCAGAAGTTATTGCGCAACGGATTGAAAAAGCAAAAGAAGAAATCGCCATGATGCGTGAATATGACTACGCCATTGTGAACGACGAGGTTCCTCTTGCTGCTGAGCGTGTCAAACGTGTGATCGAAGCAGAGCATTTCCGTGTAGACCGTGTCATTGGCCATTATCTGGATATGTTACCAAAAACACAAACTATTGTGAAGAGATAAATAATTAGAAATTAGGTATAGGAATATGATGTTAAAACCTTCTATTGATACATTGCTTGACAAAGTACCATCCAAAATATTCATTGGTCATTCTTGAGGCAAAACGGGCCCACGAATTGGAAAGTGGTGCAGTACCCAACTCAAGAATTCCAATCAGTTAAATCAACATTACAAGCGCTTGAAGAAATTGAGTCCGGAAACGTAGTTGTTCACCCGGATCCAGAAGCAAAAACGTGAAGCGCTTCGTCGTCGGATTGAAGCAGAGCGGATTCGCAAAGAAGAAGAAGAGCGCAAAATTAAGGAACAAATTGCCAAAAGAGAAAAAGAAGATGGTGAAAAAAATTTAAGGTTGGGGCTTCTCAATCTTATTTTTTTGCTATTTAAAGGGTTCCGTGATAAAGTAAAGCTCATATGATAGAGGCTGGAGGTGAAAAAGTGATAGCAAAAGTCATCGTAGATGTCCCATTGATGCAGACAGATAAACCCTATTCTTATCAGATTCCATTAGAATTTGAGGATATGGTGGAGGCAGGTATGCGAGTTCATGTCCCCTTTGGTAAAGGGAATCGCCTCATTCAAGGGATTGTGGTAGATGTTTTAGAAGAGGCAGACACAAGCGAGGAATTAAAAGCGATTGTGGAGGTCTTGGATTACACTCCGGTCTTAAATCAAGAGCAGTTTTGGTTGGCGGATCAATTACGAAAAAGTGTTTTTTCTTATAAGATCACGATTTTAAAAACCATGCTTCCTTCTCTCCTCAATTCGAGTTATGATAAGATTTTGTATCCTCAACCTTCTTTAGATCCAACTCTCAAAGTGAAACTTTTTGGTGAAAAAAATGAAGTTTCTTTTTCTTCTCTAGATGCGGCCGATCAAGCCCAAGTGATGCGGTTGGTCAGAAAAGGAGATTTGGTACTTGAATACAAGGCCAAGGATAAGAAACAAATTAAAACAGAAAAATGGTATCGCGTTAACCAGGAAAGATTAAAAGAACTTCAACTATCAGCGAGAGCTAAAAAAAGGCTAGCATTGAAAGAGCGCCTGTTACTAGAGCAAGGGGAGCAACTCTTAGCAGGATTGTATCAGGATTTTTCACGAGAAGTAGTGGCTTATTTTATTGATCAGGGTGTTTTAGAAATTACAGAACGAGAAGTGAATCGGGCGGCTGCATATTATGAAGGCAAAGAACAGACCCAGGCTCTGCTTTTAAATTCAGAGCAAGCAAAAGCTGTAGAAAGAGTAGTTTTTCAAATTGGGAAAACATCAAAGCCTTTTTTATTAGAAGGTGTGACTGGAAGTGGGAAAACAGAAGTTTATCTGCAGATTATTCAAGAAGTTCTAAATAAGGGGAAAACGGCTATTATGTTGGTTCCTGAGATTTCCCTGACGCCACAGATGACGGATCGTTTTATCTCTCGTTTTGGCCAGGAAGTAGCTATTCTGCACTCGGGCTTATCAAATGGTGAGAAGTATGATCAATGGCGAAAAGTTGAACGTGGGGAGGCCAAGGTAGTCGTTGGAGCGCGCTCAGCCATCTTTGCCCCTTTAAAAAACATCGGAGCCATCATCATTGATGAGGAGCATGAGGCTTCCTACAAACAAGATAGTAATCCACGCTACCACGCAAGGGAAGTCGCAGTCTTAAGAGCTCAGTACAATCAAGCAGTTTTGCTTCTTGGATCTGCTACACCAAGTTTAGAATCGCGGGCTCGTGCAACAAAAGGGGTTTATGAATTAATTCGTCTGACCCAACGGGCCAATCCGGCAGCCAAAATTCCAGAAGTTAAAGTCGTTGATTTTCGTGATTATATTGGCCAAAATGAAGCTGGTAACTTCACTCCGGTTCTAGTGGAAGCTATTGCTGATCGCTTGCAGAAAAAAGAGCAGGTTGTCTTGATGTTGAACCGCCGTGGTTATTCCAGTTTTGTCATGTGTCGCGAGTGTGGAACTGTAGATACTTGTCCCAATTGTGACATCTCTTTGACCCTCCACATGGATACTAAAACCATGAACTGTCATTATTGTGGCTATAGTAAAGCGATTCCTCGACACTGTCCAAATTGCCAAAGTCCTTCCATTCGTTATTACGGGACAGGAACACAAAAAGCCTATGATGAATTACAAGAGATCTTTCCTGAGGCTAAAATTTCTGCGCATGGATGTGGATACCACTCGAAAAAAAGGGAGCCACGCAGCGATATTAGATGCTTTTGGGAATGGAGAAGCGGATATTTTGTTAGGGACGCAAATGATTGCGAAGGGCTTGGATTTTCCAAATGTGACGTTAGTGGGTGTCTTGAATGCGGATACTTCTTTAAATTTACCGGATTATCGATCCTCAGAGAGAACCTTTCAACTCTTGACTCAGGTGGCAGGAAGGGCCGGACGAGCAGAGAAAGAAGGAGAGGTTATCATTCAGAGCTACAACCCCAATCATTATGCGATTCGATTTGCCAAAGACCAAGATTATGAAGGCTTTTTGCCTATGAAATGCAGATTCGCCGGCAGTTAGGCTATACGCCTTATTACTTCACAGTTGGGTTAACCCTATCTCATAAGAGTGAGGAAATGGTGATGGAGAAGTCACATCAGGTCATGGAAATTCTCCGATCTGGCTTATCTGATCAGGTCCAAATCTTAGGACCAACACCTAAACCAATTGCACGCACACATAATTTGTATCATTATCAAATCATTGTGAAATATCGTTTCGAAGAAGGCATGACTCAGGTCTTGAATCAAATCTTAGAATTTACACAAGAAAGAGGCAACCAAGATCTACGTGTCAGTATTGATAATGAACTCAAAGTTTTATGTAAGGAAGAAAGAAATGACAAAATTAATTTTTATGGGAACGCCTGATTTTTCAGCGACGGTTTTAAAGGGATTGTTAGCAGATTCGCGCTATGAAATTTTGGCAGTTGTGACGCAACCAGACCGCAAAGTAGGTCGCAAAAAAGAGATTCGAATGACCCCGGTGAAGCAGGTAGCTTTGGAACATCAACTACCGGTTCTTCAGCCGGAGAAATTATCGGGTAGTCCAGAAATGGAAACTCTCTTATCACTAGATGCAGATGGAATTGTGACCGCTGCTTTTGGACAATTTTTACCGACAAAATTGTTGGAGAACTTCCAATTTGCGGTGAATGTCCACGCGTCTTTATTGCCTAAATATAGAGGTGGAGCTCCCATTCACTATGCCCTGATCAATGGTGACGAAGAAGCTGGGGTTACAATTATGGAAATGGTCAAGGAAATGGATGCCGGAGACATGATTGCAGCTCGTTCTCTCCCAATTTTAGATGAGGACAATGTGGGAACTTTGTTTGAAAAATTGGCAGTCCTTTGGACGTGACTTACTCCTAGATACTTTGCCAGCTTACCTGGCAGGGGAGATCAAGCCAAGTCCACAAGATCCAAGTTTGGTCACATTTTCACCGAATATTTTACCGGAAGAAGAGGTTTTGGACTGGACCAAAACCAATCGCCAAGTCTTTAATCAGATCCGAGGGATGAATCCTTGGCCGGTCGCTCATACGTTATTAAATGGGCAACGCTTTAAAGTTTATGAAGCAGAGCTATGCGAAGGAAATGGAAATCCTGGAGAAGTGATTGCTTTGACCAAAAAAGAGTTGCTGGTCGCTGCAGGAGAAGGCGCATTGTCCCTCAAAGTTGTGCAGCCGGCAGGAAAACCAAAAATGTCCATCACAGACTTTTTGAATGGCGCTGGCCGTCAATTGAAAGTAGGAGATCACTTTGGAAAGTTAAACAAATGAATGCGCGTGAACAGATCGTTCGAGTGTTAGAAGAGGTTTTTGAACAGGGAGCTTATTCTAATATTGCCCTAAATCAAGCGCTAGAACACTCTCAACTTTCAGATAAAGATAGAAGCTTTGTTACGGAAGTTGTATACGGTACTGTAGCACGGAAGATAACACTCGAGTGGTATCTCGCCCACGTAATTGAAGACCGGACGAAATTGGATCCTTGGCTCTATTATCTTTTGATGATGAGTTTGTATCAACTTGTTTATTTAGACCGCATTCCCGATCATGCCATCGTCAATGAAGCTGTTCGGATAGCAAAACGTCGAAAAGAAGGCAGTGAGAAGTTTGTCAATGCTATTCTTAGAAAGCTCCTCCGCGAGGGGCTACCAGCTATTGATACGATCAAGCGAAAGAACAAACGTTATTCGGTAGAGTATTCCCTACCTGTATGGTTGGTCAAAGCATTGATCGAAGAATACGGTGAGGAACGTGCTTGCGCTATTTTTAAGAGTCTCTATCAGCGTAATAAATCCAGTATTCGTGTGATTGATCTAGACGAAAAAGAAGAGTTGGCTCAGCTACTCGAAGCAACCTCCTCTCTACTTGCTCCGTCCGCTCTCGTGAAAGAACAGGGACATTTTGCAGCGCATTCCTTGTTCAAAGAAGGGCGCATTACTATTCAAGACGAGTCCAGTCAATTGGTGGCACCGGCTTTGGATTTGCAAGGAGATGAGTGGGTTTTAGATGCCTGTGCGGCTCCAGGTGGAAAGACGACCCACCTGGCTTCTTATCTCACAACTGGGAAAGTCACAGCCTTGGATCTCTATGACCATAAGCTCAAATTGATTCAAGAAAATGCTAATCGGCTCCATGTTGCGGACAAAATTTTGACAAAGAAGTTAGATGCGACAAAAGTCTTTGAAACATTTGGACCTGATGCTTTCGATAAAATTTGGTGGATGCGCCTTGTTCAGGGATTGGTTTGATACGGAGAAAGCCTGATATCAAGTACAATAAAGAGAGTGCAGATTTTGTATCTTTACAAGCTATTCAATTGGCCATTCTGGATAGTGTTTGTCAAAGTGTGCGTAAAGGTGGTATAATAGTGTACAGTACGTGTACAATTATGGGCAAAGAGAATTTTGAAGTGGTGGACCAATTTTTGAAAGACCATCCAAATTTCGAACAAGTCCCATTGGATCACGAAAGAAAAGATATTCTTAAAAATGATTGTATCCTTATTACACCCGAATTATATGGAAGCGACGGCTTCTTTATCAGTCGTTTTAAGAGAATCTCATAATATCAGGAGGAAACTGACAGTATGGATATTACGATCTTAACCGATGTAGGTCAAAGACGGACAAATAACCAAGACTATGCAAATCAATATAAAAACAAGGCAGGAAAACCGATGGTTTTACTTGCTGATGGTATGGGAGGACACCGTGCCGGAAATATTGCTAGTGAAATGGCAGTCACAGACCTAGGTGCGGCTTGGGTTTCTTCTGAGATCGAGACGGTTAATCAAGTACGGGAATGGTTTGCAGAACATTTAGAAGCTGTGAACCGTCGGATCCATTTAGCTGGGCAAGATGATGAGCACAAAGGAATGGGAACGACACTGGAAGCTTTGGCTTTTGTAGAAGGACAAGTGATTTATGCCCATGTTGGAGATTCGCGGATTGGCCTCATTCGTCAGGGCGAATACCAGCAGTTGACCAGTGATCATTCTCTTGTAAATGCTCTTTTGCGAGCAGGTCAAATTACAGAGGAAGAAGCAGCACATCATCCTCAACGTAACATCATCACTCAGTCCATTGGCCAAAAAGATGAGTTAGAGCCGGATTATGGTTTGGTGACGGTTGAAGCAGATGATTATATTTTGATCAATAGTGACGGTTTAACCAATATGATTGGCCCAGATGAAATCAGAGACATTGTCTTGAGTGATGTTTCACTGGAAGAAAAAGCTCAAACCTTGATTCGTTTTGCCAATAATGCTGGAGGCTTGGATAATATCACTGTTGTACTGCTCCACTTTACTGAGGAGGACGCAGCATGATTCAAATCGGCAAAATTTTTGCCGGGCGATATAAAATCATCCAACAAATTGGACGCGGCGGGATGGCAGATGTTTATCTTGCGCGTGATTTGATTTTAGATGGGGAAGAAGTTGCAGTCAAGGTACTGCGTACGAATTACCAGACGGATCCCATTGCGGTTGCGCGTTTTCAGCGTGAAGCAAAGGCGATGGCAGAGCTGGACCATCCAAATATCGTTCGGATTACAGACATTGGCGAAGAAGAAGGACAACAATACCTTGCAATGGAATATGTTGCAGGTTTAGACTTGAAACGCTATATCAAAGAAAATGCTCCTTTATCAAATGAAGAAGCTGTTCGTTTGATGGGGCAGATCCTTCTAGCTATGCGTCTTGCCCATACGCGTGGCATTATCCATAGAGATTTAAAACCACAGAATGTCCTCTTGACACCAGATGGAACAGCAAAAGTTTCAGACTTTGGGATTGCAGTGGCCTTCGCAGAGACTAGTTTGACTCAGACCAACTCGATGTTGGGGTCGGTTCATTATTTGTCCCCTGAGCAGGCGCGTGGATCAAAAGCTACGGTGCAAAGTGACATCTACGCGATGGGGATCATTTTCTATGAGATGTTGACAGGACACATTCCTTATGATGGAGATAGTGCCGTTACAATTGCTTTGCAGCATTTTCAAAAGCCACTCCCATCTATTCGTGAAGAAAATAAGAATGTTCCACAAGCTTTAGAAAATGTAGTGATCAAAGCGACAGCTAAAAAACTGACGGATCGCTATAAATCAGTGGCAGAGATGTATGTGGACCTTTCAAGTTGCTTGTCCTACGAAAGAAGAAATGAGAAAAAATTGGTTTTTGAAGACCAAGCGAAAGCTGATACAAAGACTCTTCCAAAAGTGAGTCCAACTCCAAAGACGGCTCCTGTTCCAATCTCTGAGGTACGCAGTGAAATCAGTTCGGTAGATCCTAATCGACCATTATCTGACCAGCAGACAATGGCACCAAGTAAAAAGCCAAGAAGACGCTTGCGGGCGCGCTACAAGGTATTGTTTGTTGCCATTGCACTAGTTCTTGCAGCCTTTACTTTCTTGTTGTATATGAGCCCAGCCAATAAAACAGTTCCAGATGTTTCCGGCAAAACCATTGCCGAAGCTAGAGCGGTTATTGAGGGACAAGACCTTCAAGTCGGTGAAGAGAAAGAAGAGTACAGTGATTCGGTTGCAGAAGGCTATGTCATTCGAACCAATCCAAATGCAGGGGCTCCAAAAGAAAGAACAAAGTCGAATTGATTTGATTGTTTCAAAAGGACCAAATAGTTTTGAAATGCCAAACTATGTAGGAGAAACACGAGCTAAAGCAGAGGAAGATCTGAAAAATACTTATAAAGTATCAAGCAAAATGATCACGATTGAAGAAGTTGAGACCTTCGATTATGCTGCAGGGACAGTTCTTGAACAAACCCCAGCTCCAGGAGAGCAATATTCTCTGAATTCAAAAACCAAGATTGTTTTGAAAGTAGCGAAAGAAACGACTTCAATTGAAATGCCAAACTATGTTGGATCAACTTATGATTTTGCTAGAAGTAATTTGATTGAGATCTATGGTATTAAAGAAGCCAATATCGAATTAAGAAAAACAGAACATCTCCCTGATGGGGTAGTTGTTTCTGCCGGTCAAATTGTTAGTCAAACTCCAGAAGTTTCGAGTACGGTGGATATTAACCGAACACGAATTGTTTTGACTGTATATGAGCCTAAAGTGACAGCTTCTTCAAGTACGAAAGCCTCATCAAGTTCAGATACATCTAGTTCATCTTCTGCTGAACGATCAGATACAGAAAGTTCTAGCAGTAGTGCAACTGGTGGAGATTAATAAATCAGTCTAAGACTCAGATGAATTTCTGAGTCTTTTTGTATTTTTTTGTTGCTATGTCGTGATTTTTTTATTTCCCTGTAGAGGGAAAAACTTTGAGGTCGCTTCAAGAAACTATTTTTCTACAGATGAATAGATTATGTGAATCCCTTAACAAACAAGGGGTTTCAAGTACGGTAAAATAAAATAGTCAATTAAACATAAGGTAATTTGAAGTTGAAAATAGATTGAATATCAAATTATTTGCCTTTGTTTTAGCCCACATGCTATAATCTGCGTGAAAGGAGATCAAAGAGTAAAAATGTCGTTCAGACCTGCTTTGATAGGAAATTGGTAAACGAATAGATTTTTTTCTACTAGTTGAATAGGCCTTGACAACTGGTGGAGATAAATATCGTGAACTAAGAAACAGGGAGGTAGAATGACTTTTGAAATATGTGCACATAGTTGATGTATCTTTCGCCTATACTTTCCCAATGGAGATTATTTAAATGGACAGAAAATATAGAGTGGTTAGTCGAGCAATCTTAGCAACAGCTATGATTGTCCCGGCATTTATAGCAACAAAAGTAGCTGCAGAAAATAGAGGATGGAATACCTCCCCTTATCGTTCAAACTATTATAACTATGGTTACAATAATTGGAACGGTTATAATGGCTATAATTCATGGACCTATAGTTATGGCTATGGATATCCAAATTGGAACTATTATTATGGCTATAACTATGGTTATCCTAGCTGGAATAATTATTATGGCTATAATGGTTGGAACTATGGTTATTCCTTGGAAAATGATGTAAACTACATTTATTGGAATGGCAATCATTATTATCGGATGAGTGATGGGACTTACCGGATCTACCGCAATGGTGAGTGGAAGCCTTTAACTAATCGGAATAACTCTACTAATAACCTTGCCAATGACCCTCATTATGTATATGAAAATGGCTACCATTATTATGTATTAGATAATGGGGATTATTACTACTATAAAAATGGTAAATGGGTATTTGTGAAGAATTCGACGGAAAATCCTGATACTCCTGATCCAGTCCCACACCGACTCCGGATCCAACTCCAACACCCGACGAGCCAGATCCAAGCGATAAACCCGATCAACCAGTCAACCCATCAGAACCATCTACACCAGAAGATCACGGGAACTTGATCTTCCCAGAAAATCCTCCATTTGTAGGAGCAGATGGAGAGTTTGATCCTTTCGCACCAACCCCAGAAAATCCAAGTGAACCAAAACCAGAAGAACCGGTGCAACCTGAAGTGCCTGGAAATGATGGTTTGGTATCAACAGATCAGCCTAGTGAAAACCAAATTCCTCCATACGTTGAGACACCAGCAGAAGGATTAGAACATCTTCCATGGGCTCCAAATGGACGAGCACCAAAGATAGTCTATCCTCCTGGCAAACCTGGATCAGCAGCTTTGCGTCGAGATAAGAACTACTACTTTGACGGGTCGACTCACTATTACTACGTTCCTTCTGATACGGAAGCAACTGGTTACTCTGCTTATTGGAAATGGAATGGAGATAAATGGAAACTTTATGGAATGACAGATCCGAAAGATCCTGAAATCGATCCAAAATTCCACGAAGATGCCAAAGATGATGAATATGCCTATAGCGATCGAGACTCAAGCGTGAAGCTCTACTCTACAAACCTTGTAGAAACAGCTAAAGCAGGTCAAGCTCTTCCATTTAAGAATGTGGATGAATTTAAGGACTATGTCATTAAGAAAATGAATCCTAAATTTATTGACAATGCTGGCTGGGATGCCAAAGTAGAATGGGAAATCGAGGACCCAGAACTCTTTGAGCAATCTAAAGAAAACCCATGGGCTAAAGACTATGTTTTAATCGCTAACTTGAAGAGTGGAGTAGATGACAAGAACTACAAAGATGTTGAGTTTGGCTATGTGAAATTCGTTTATCGTGTAGAAGCAACAGACAATACAAACTATATCGAGTTAGATAAAGCGAAAGAAGCATTTTGCTAAGATTAACGAATTGCGAAAAGCACAAGGCTTAAAAGAATTGACTTGGTCAGATGATGTCTACAACTCACGTGCCTTACCAAAAGCCCATACTATTTCACGTCAGTACGATAGCACAGGTTTTGTAGCTCGCCGTGAAGACAATGCAACAACAGTCGCAACGAAATGGTATAACAGTGGATTGAGAGAATTAATGCTCGATCCAAATGCCACAGAAGGTGCGGTAGCAGCAGTCATCAATGGCGACGGTAACTATTACTGGGCATTCATGTATAAATAATGCCTCTAGACAACCGTTATCGGAAAGAACTTATTTAATAACAATTCATTCCGATACTAAGGACACCCAAAGGATTTCTATCTTTTGGGTGTTTTTTTGCTCTTCGTATTATCCAACCACAGACGGAAGTCAAATGAGGAAAAATTTGATAAAATAGGAAAAGATGAGGTAGACTATGTGGAAAATACAAATTTTTATTTTCGTTGAAGCCGTTTTGTTAACATTAGCAGCGATCACCATTTTATCAATCGATTTTTCCAGATTTGTTGTCTTGATGGTTCTCTTTTTGCTCCTTTTGTATTACTATTTTGGCAAACAAAAAGCGAATTTTCTATTAATCGCGCTGAGTGTGCTCTTGTTTTTTATCGTGATGCTGAATCCTTTTGTGATTGCAGCCATTTTATTTGCGGTGGTTTATGGTTTATTGATCGCCTACCCTTATATGTATAAGGAAAATGAAGCAGTTGTGTTTGATGTTGAAGAGGATACGAAAATTCGTCAGGAAAAACTCGATGGATTGGTGATTTACAACATTTTTCAAAACAAAGTCGAGGGTATCGAGATCTGAATGTGATCCGAGTTTTTGGGAATGACACCCTCCATTTAGAGGAGGTAGCCATTTGCAATTGGGACAATGTAGTGATCATTCGGAAAGGGTTTGGAAATACAAAAATTATCTTACCGATTGATTTGGAATTGCATTTACAAATTAACACCCTGTATGGAGATCTGAAGTTTTTGGATCTTCCTGTCCGTAAAATGAGGAATGAAACCATAGATATTGAAACGGCACATTATCGGAGATCGCACCGTTCTATAAAAATTGTGTTAGTTGGTATTGTTGGGGATGTTGAGGTGATTCGCGCATGAAGAAATTAGACTATCTCCTATTGTACTTCTATTCCCTAATGGTGGTTGCGGTCATTTGTCATACCATTTTCCATTTTGTTGGTTTTCAGTGGGGCAAACTTCTCTCAGATCTTTCCCTGCTTCAATCATTCCTATTTTTGGTTTTTAGTCTGACGCTTGCATTGACGGCTTTGGTTGTCTTAATTATTAAAATCACGCAATTTGTAACGGTTCATGCAGTACAACAAAAGGTAGAATCTATCCTGACTGCTTCACAGCGAAAAGAAATTGCCCCCAAAGAATTGAATCAACAGTTAGATTTATTGGACAGCAAATTGCTTCGACTAGAAGAAAATTTACAAAAAAGTGAAAATCGTGTGATGCGAAATGAAGAAGAAATTGTGGAAATCGAGCGTAAGAGAATTGCGCGTGATCTACATGACACGGTTAGTCAAGAATTGTTTGCAGCCAATATGATTTTATCTGGAGTGGCAGCACAGGCCCTTGAGTTAGAGAAAAGTCAGATCCAGCAGCAACTAAATGGTGTGTCAGATATTCTAGGTACAGCCCAAAATGATTTACGCGTCTTGCTCCTACATCTTCGTCCTACAGAATTGGAAGGAAAAAGTTTGGTAGAAGGTATGGAGATGATTTTTAGAGAATTGAAGGAAAAGAGTAACCTAACAGTTGTCTTCCATCATAATGACGTGAGCATTCCAAAAGAAATGGAAGAACATCTATTTCGGATCGTCCAAGAAATTGTCAGCAATACCTTGAAACACGCTAGAGCTCAACAAATGGATGTCTTTTTGCATCAGGAAGGAAAACAACTTCATTTACGGATGGTAGATGATGGAATCGGCTTTTGAGCAGGAAAAATTGGAACGATTGAGTTATGGGTTGAAAAATATTCAAGAACGTGTAGAGGACATGGCGGGAACCATTAAAATAAGAACGAGTCCCTCAAAAGGGAGTGGCTGTGGATATTCGCGTTCCCCTCCTTGTAAAAGATAAAAATGAAAAGGAAACTGTATGAAAGTATTATTAGTAGACGACCATGAAATGGTCCGGTTGGGATTGAAAAGCTTTTTGTCCATGCAAACCGATATTGAGCAAGTCTTAGAGGCGAAAAATGGGCAAGAAGGGGTGGAGTTGGCGCTGAAAGAAAGACCAGACGTCATCATCATGGATATTGTGATGCCAGAGCTAAATGGAATCGATGCGACTCTAGCCATCCTAAAAGAGTGGCCGGAAGCTAAAATTGTCATTTTGACGTCTTATTTAGATAACGAAAAGATTTACCCTGTCTTAGATGCCGGTGCAAAAGGGTATATTTTAAAGACCTCGTCAGCAACTGAGATCTTACAGGCTGTCCGAAAGGTTGCAAAGGGAGAATTTGCGATTGAGACAGAAGTTAGTCAAAAAGTTGAGTCACGAAAGAACCATGCTGAATTGCATGATGATTTGACAGCTAGAGAACGAGATATTCTGGCTCTATTGACGAAAAGGATATGAAAATCAACGAATAGCAGATGAACTCTTCATTTCTTTAAAAACAGTGAAAGACCCATGTCTCCAACATCTTATCGAAATTAGAAGTCAGTGATCGGACGCAAGCAGTCGTCTATGCCTTCCGACACCATCTGGTGAATCAAGAAGATTTTTAAAAGGAAACATGCTATAATAGAGCATGATCATAAGGGGGAGATAAGTGGACGCAAAATTACGTTATAAAAGCCTAAAAAAGTTAAAATCGTCTTTTTTGATATTGATGATACATTACGTGCAAAAGAAACTGGATTGATTCCCAGAATCTGTCAAAGAAGTCTTTCATCAGTTGAAAGAAAAAGGAATCCGAACAGGGATTGCAACCGGGTAGAGGGATTTTTGGGGTTGTTCCTGAAATCATGGACTTAAAGCCTGATTTTTTAGTAACCTTAAACGGTGCCTATATAGAAGATACAAAAGGAACTGTGATCTACCAATCACCAATCAATGAAGCAATCGTTTCTTCTTTTGTGGATTGGGCCAAAGAATCCGAGATTGATTATGGGTTAGTAGCTAGTCATCAAGCTGCCCTGTCTAATCGGACACCCTTGATCAGTGATGCTATTGACATCATTTATCCTAAACTTACCCGTAGATCCAGATCTGCATTTGAAAGAACCTATTTTCCAAATGTGGACCTTTGATGAACAGGATAGTGAGCTAGAGTTGCCCCCTTCTTTGCAAGAGAACTTGCGCCTAGTTTCGTGGCATCCCCATTCATCAGATGTTGTTCGCTTGAAGCTTCAAAAGCTTCAGGAGTTTCTCATCTTGTAAATCATTTGGGCTTGAAGCCAGAGAATGTTTTAGTATTTGGGGATGGATTAAATGATCTAGAACTGTTTGATTACGCTGGAATTAGTATCGCAATGGGAAAATCTGCTCCAGAGTTACAAGAAAAAGCTGATTATATCACTAAGAATTTAGAAGAAGATGGCATATTCTATGCCTTAGAGGAGTTAAATATGGTTGAAAAAGAATTGACATTACCACAGTTAGAACTTGCTACGGTTGACGGTCCTGTCGCTGTGATCAAAACCAATCACGGTGAGATGAACATTCAATTGTTCCCGGATCAAGCGCCAAAAACAGTTGCAAACTTTGTAGCTCTTGCTAAGTCTGGCTATTATGATGGTGTCATTTTCCATCGGATTATTAAAGATTTTATGATCCAAGGGGGAGATCCAACAGGCACAGGTATGGGTGGTGAATCCATCTATGGGGAGAGCTTCGAAGACGAGTTTTCAAAAGAATTGTACAATATTCGCGGAGCCCTTTCGATGGCAAATGCTGGACCAAACACAAATGGCAGCCAATTCTTTATTGTACAAAATCAACATCTTCCATATTCGAAAAAGGAATTGGTCCGCGGTGGCTGGCCTGAAAAAATCGCAGAAATCTATACGACAGAAGGGGGAACTCCTCACCTAGATCAACGTCATACAGTATTTGGTCAATTGATGGATGAAGCTTCTTTTGCTGTGTTGGATGAGATCGCGGCTGTTGAGACAGGGATGATGGATAAGCCAGTAGAAGATGTCGTGATTGAAACCATCGAAATTGAGGACTAATATGAAAATTGGAGATAAGTTAGAAGGAACCATCACAGGAATTCAACCTTACGGCGCCTTTGTCGAACTAGAGTCGGGTGTGACGGGCTTGATTCATATCTCAGAGATTAGAAGTGGTTATGTAAGTAATATTCATGATATTCTTTCGATTGGGAGAAGGTCTTTGTCCAAGTCATCGATGTTGATGAATATTCTAAGAAAGCCAGCCTCTCTCTGAGAACACTAGAAGAAACACCACAACGAAGCATTCGACACCATCGTTTTTCAAATGACCGCCACAAGAGTGGTTTTGCGCCCTTAGCTCAACAGATGCCGACCTGGGTCAAAGAAGGAAAGGTATTCTTTAGCAAACAAGAAAAGAAATAAAAACTTCGATAGGTTGATGAAACCTATCGAAGTTTTTTTGATATAGAGAATTATTCAAATTCGTAAAGGGTAGTAGAAAGATAACGTTCTCCCATTATCTGGTGCAAGAGCAAGAACTTTTTTACCGCTACCCAATTCTTTTGCGACTTCAATAGCAGCATAGATAGCAGCTGCGCTTGAGATACCGACTAAGAATCCTTCAGCTCCACCGATAGCGCGTGCAAGTTCGAAAGCTTCTTCTGAAGATACGCGACGAACACCATCATATGCATTAGTGTCTAAAGTATTTGGGATAAAACCAGCTGAAATCCCTTGGATTTTATGTGGTCCAGGTTTTTCGCCAGAAAGGACTGCAGATTCATTGGCCTCAACGGCATAGACTTTGACAGCAGGATTATTCTTTTTCAAAGTATGAGAAATACCAGAAACAGTACCACCAGTACCAACACCTGCGACAAAAGCATCTAAACCATCTTTTCCAAAGGCATCAACGATTTCTTGTCCTGTTGTTCTTTCATGTACCTCTGGGTTAGCAGGGTTTTCAAATTGAAGAGGAAGGAAGCCATTTCTTTCTGCAGCGATTGCTTCAGCTTTAGCGATAGCGCCTTTCATTCCTTCACTTCCAGGAGTCAAAACGAGTTCAGCTCCATAGGCTTGGATGATTTTACGACGTTCCACACTCATGGTTTCAGGCATGACAATCACAACTTTGTAGCCTTTAGCTGCGCCAACCCATGACAAGCCAATCCCTGTGTTCCCACTAGTTGCTTCGACAATGGTATCACCTGGTTTGATCAAGCCATCCGCTTCAGCTTTTTCAATCATGCTCAAAGCAATCCGGTCTTTAACAGATGATCCAGGATTGAAGGCTTCGAGTTTGACATAGACATCTGCAGCTCCTTCAGGAACAAGACGGTTCAATTTGACAATCGGAGTGTTCCCAATCAATTCTGTAATATTTTCATAAATAGCCATAATATACCTCAGTTCTAGGTTTTCTTGATACTAACAAGTATAGTCCCTTGCGGGAAGAATGTAAAATATAGAAATTTTATGGGTGTGATAAAAAAAAACTATCGTTGCCGATAGTATTTTTTGATTATTTTTCTACAGAAAGTAGGGGTACTTCAACCTCACGAATTCCTTGATCCTCAATAATGACTTTGCCATTGTAAAATTCGACTAAAGCTGCTGTGATAGAGCTTGTGTTTTCTTTATCCACAAAAATAGTTGTCATCACCTGATCTGTAAACATCGGATCTTGTTCCGCCAATTGATGGTCTTTTAAGAAATTAGCAAATTCTTGGTATTGGGAATAAGAAAGTGTGATCCCAAGAATCACTTGCTCTTTGATTTCTACCAGTCCAATTTCTCGAACTGCTTGTGCAACACTTCCAGCATAAGCACGAATCAGACCGCCAGCGCCTAATTTAATACCTCCGAAATAGCGGGTAACCACGACACAACTATTAGTGATGCGATGATTCTCCAAAACTCCTAACATCGGTACCCCAGCGGTTCCACTAGGCTCTCCATCGTCACTGGTCCGTTTGATGTCACTTTGTTCCCCAATGATGAAAGCAGAGCAGTTATGTGTAGCCTTATAGTGTTCCTTTTTGATGGCATTGATAAAATCTCTAGCTTCCTCTTCAGAGGAGACTCGCTTGACATGACAAATGAATTTGATTTTTTGATTTCTTCTTGAACAGTGCCGTTCTCTTTAAATGTAACATATTCCATATTCTTATTTTACAAAAAAAGAATGATTTTCTCCAACTTTTGCGAATTAATAAGTATGAAGATAGAAGAATCTTATGGAAGACTCTTAACGGAGAGTCAAATGACAAATGATTTAAAAGAAATTGCCCAAGAACTTCCCGCTATAGAAAAACAGAATGGAAGGTACCAATGCTTTCGATGTGGCAGTTTGATTGATCAAAAACTGTGGAAGTTGAGTGAAGAGGTACTGTATTGTAGAGCCTGTATCCAATTGGGGAGGATCCGGAGTGATCAAAAACTTTATACTATTGCACAGCAAGACTTTGAAGGACAGGAGGTGTTAAACTGGAAGGGAACCTTGACTTCCTATCAACAAGAGGTATCCGAAGGTCTTATCCAAGCAGTTAAGGCAGGAAAACATGCCTTGGTACATGCTGTGACAGGAGCTGGAAAAACGGAAATGATGTATCAGGTTGTAGCAACAGCGATCAAGGCAGGAAAAGCAGTCTGTATTGCCACCCCAAGAATCGATGTCTGTATCGAACTGTACGGAAGGATGAAGGAAGATTTTTCCTGCCCCATCTCTTTACTTCATGGAGAATCGGAACCCTATTTTAGAACACCCTTGGTGATCGCTACAACCCATCAATTGCTAAAGTTTTATCAGGCCTTTGATCTCCTTATTATAGATGAAGTAGATGCGTTTCCCTATGTGGACAATCCAATCTTATATAAAGCAGCTCAGAATGCAATAAAAAAAGAGGGAAATACCCTATATTTAACAGCAACCTCTACAGATGAGTTAGATAAAAAGGTCAAGAAAAAAGAAATCATTCGTTATAGTCTTCCAAGAAGATTTCATGGGAACCCACTAGTGGTCCCTGAAATAAAATGGGTGCCGAAAATTAGAGAAAAAATAGAAAAAGGAAGAATCCCTTACGAACTATTGCAACTGATCAAGAAACAAAGACAGACTCACTACCCATTGTTAATCTTTGTATCTGAGATAGAATTAGGACAACAATTTACTGAGAACTTAAAAAAATACTTTCCAAAAGAAACAGTAGGTTTTGTATCCTCACAGACAACAGACCGCCTACGAATGGTAGAAGAGTTTAGAAACAGAGCCATAACCATGCTAGTCTCGACAACAATTTTAGAAAGAGGAGTGACTTTTCCATTTGTAGATGTCTTTGTTTTAGAAAGTAATCACAAATTATTTACTAAAAGTGCCCTCGTACAAATTTCAGGAAGGGTCGGTCGAAGTAAAGAAAGACCAACAGGTAAACTACTTTTTCTATCAGATGGCATAACACGAGAAATGAAAAAAGCGATCAAAGAAATAAAGGAAATGAATCAGGAGGCTGGATTTTGAAAGAATGTTTACTTTGTACTAAAGAGTTGAAAACTGGTGAACATTTCACAGACCTTATTTTTATGAATCAACAAGAAGAATGGATTTGTAAAGAATGCAAAGAAGACTTCGAACAAATTGGCGAAATCCATTGTCCTAGATGTTATAAAGATAAGGAGGAGAAAGTATGTAAAGATTGCGAATACTGGATACAAAAGGGGAATATGGTCGAACATGAAGCATTATATAGATATAATGCAGCAATGAAGGACTATTTCAAGCGATATAAATTTGAAGGAGATCGTTTATTAGGAATGGTATTTGCATGTGACATCAAAAAAGCCTTGAAAAAGTATAAAAGCTATACGATAATACCGACTCCAATCAGCCATGAAAAAAAGCAGGAGAGAGGATTCAATCAAGTATCGACTATACTAGATTTTGCAGAGATAAAGTACAACAGTCTATTCCAAAAAGAAGACACTTTAGCCCAATCAAAAAAAACAAGAGAAGAAAGATTAAAAACCTCTCAACACTTTCAATTAAAAGGAGAAGTTTCAAAAAAGCAGAAATATCTTATCTTCGATGATATCTACACAACTGGGCCAAAACAATCGAATTAATGAAGCGCCTACTAATTGAAAAAGGTGTGAAAGAAATAAAGACATTTTCAATCGCAAGGTAAAAAAAGATTTGCAAAAACTTTA
>BNJU01001143.1_pt1 | contig 141331 bp, 226 predicted proteins | sample 8539281 | NCBI WGS metagenome assembly BNJU01 (sample SAMD00202456, study PRJDB9452) | human saliva metagenome | isolation source: human saliva | place: Japan
CGAACGCCACAGAGACGGGCACCGTCAGTCGTCCCTCTGGGCAAATTTGGCGCCGAGGGGATCACTGCCCGCGTCGTCCGCTCTGGCCCCGGCCGGGTCCAGGAGAATCGGCATGTGAGCCCGGAGATGAAACCCACGGCTCCATACCCGGACCAGCCATACCCAGACGAGTACCTTACCCCAGTCACAGCCTGCTCGGCATCGCCAGGGTCTTCACCGTCTCGGCATCCTCCGGGTGATGGTGCGCGCCCCAGCGCCAACGAGGACGCGCCTCGCTCAGCCCACTGAGCGGGCCCGCGAGGAGCTGGTGGCCGTCGTGCATGCCTCGAGGCGGGATCTGTCCCGCTGGAGGACTCCTGGCCCTGTGGAGGCGCGGCGAGCCCTGGCCCAGCGGTGCCAGACCTGGCTTGACGATGCGCGGCAGCTCGCCTGGCCGCTGTCGCTCAGGACGAGTCCGCGACCGACAGGGTACACCCGCCCGGATCAGCGGCTCCAGGCCGCGCTCGTGCCCGCCCGCGCGACGAAGGACCGGGACTCCGCCTGGCCGCGGGCGCTGATCGGGCGTACGTGGGAACCAGAACAGAGCCGTGGATGTCCAAATCTCGATGACAGCTCGACTCGTCTCTCATTCAGACGGAGTGCAACCGCATGATTCCAAGGTTTCCCTTCATGCGTTCCAGGACCTGGAGCTCTTTTGTCACGATGTGACATCTGTCGGGCGAGACACGCCTGAGCGCAGCGCCGGATCGAGTCTGTCGAGGTTCACCTTCGACCCCATCATCGATTCCAAGCCATGACTATCCACGGAGCTGCGCCGACGCGTCCCCCGCCCGATCACCCTCGCCTACCCTCTCCCGCTCACCACTCACAACGACCGGGTCGGTCCCTGGCTAAAGTGAGTCGCCATGACCGCACCTGGCCGCAAGGATCCGCCCTCGTCATCGGCGAGGCGCTGGTCGACGTCGTCATCCACCCCGGGCAGGGTCGTGACATCCCCGGCGGCTCGCCCGCCAACGTTGCCCTGGGGCCAGCGCGCGCCTGGGCCGCGACCGAGCTGCACTGCTGGATCGCACCGATGAGCGCGGCAAGGCCGCGCGCCCATCTGGAGGCCTCCGGGGTCCGCGCTCGGCTGCGGCGCCGACGGCGCCGAGCGCACCTCGACGGCGCAAGCCACCATCGGTGAGGACCGCGCCGCCACCCTATGTCTTCGACCTGACTGGAACCCGCCGCGCCCGAACCTGGCGACGGGGAGGCGCGCCGCTGGTGCACACGCCCGATCGCGGCGGATCCTGGGCCCCGGCGCCGCCACCGTGGAGCGCTGCACGCGGACCCGCGCCACCCACCATCGCCGACCGGCCTTGCACGCCCGCCCGCTCGCCTCGGTGAGCCTGAGGACGCCCGCCGGATCGCGTCGAGGCGCCTCCGTGGCCCTGTCCGACCTGGATCAAGTGCTCTGATGGGGACCATTCGGTCGCACGGTCAGGGACGCGGACCTGGAGACGGTGCTGCGCTCCTGGCTGGAAGCGCGGCCGTCGTGGTCGTCACGCGCGGCTGGGAGGGCTGGCATCATTCCGTCCGCGTCCGCGCCTGAGGTGCCTGCCGACCCGAAGCAGTCGTCGTGCTTGACACGGTGGGCGCAGGCGACTCCTTTCCGCGGGCGGCCTGGGAGGACGCCCCTGTGGAGCTGAGGACCTCGTGGGCGCGGAGCGGCGCGAGGGCGCGCCGGACGCCGAGACCGGAGCGGATCGGGCGCCACGCCGCGGCCATCGCCGACATCACGGTCTCGCGGGTCGGGGCCAATCCGCCCACCCGCGACGAGCCAGTTCGAGACGAGGAGGCCGCGCCGCCGCGATCAGCGCAGATCGCGGCGGCGAGCAGGACCACGAGCACGAACCTGCGGTGGCTCCAGGACCGCGTCACGCCAGGTTCCTGCCCACCCCGTAGCGCGAGGCGTACATGTAAGACGTTCTGCGCCGTGGGTGGCGGTGACGACCGGTCAGACCAGCAGCTCCGCTGAGTCCCGTCGCCAGCCCGAGATGACGGCCAGCCCGGCATGACAGCGGTTTTCCAGCCCAGCACGGAAGGCTGCACAGTTGCGCCGGCCTGCGCCCGGACAGACGCGTCCGGCTCCGAGGACTCCGCAGCGGCCGAGGGCGGCCCAGGCGAACTCATGCCCAGCGCCAGCATCATGCAGCGGCACCGCGACGCGCGAGCATCTCCAGGCCTCGACTGGCATGCTCCCGGCACCGGGCGGTCGGAGTCCCAGATCGCTCAGGTTCGCCGCGGTCCCAGCCACGACACTACGGGCAGCGGATTGCGCGGGTTGGTCAGGGTCCCGCCAGGGCGAGACGAGCTACCGCGGCGGGTGACGGCGTCGAGCACGGTGAAGGTGACAGGGGTGAGAGCACCAGAGCCTGGAGCAGGAAGGATCGAGATGCGTGATGGCTGGCGTCGCGCATGGGACGAGGATCGGCCACCAGGGATGCCCAGGTTCATGGCGGCTGGTGACGTAGCCGGCGCGAAGCGCAGCCGATAATTAACCTCGACGCGAACGGCACCAGCGCGCAGGTGCACGATGGCACACCAGGCAGAGACGATATCTACGGCGTCGGCGGCCACGCGCGGCGGTGGTCCGCGAGACCACAGCCGTGGCGGTCCGCCCGGCTCAGGGGTGGTCACCAGCAGCTGCGGGGTGCGCGCGGCGAGCACACGCGGGTGAGGACCTCGGTCGGCGTCGCAGGTAGTGGCACGTGGCCCGTGGGTGCGTACCAGCAGCCAGCCGACAGCGAGGACCACCCTGAGACGTGGCCAGCGACGACGCATCGCCCGCCATGCCTCGGCGTCCCTCTCATCGGTCGCTTCCCGACTGGAGATGAAAACTCCGACGTGAGATCATAGGACGCGGCGCGACGAGTTCGTAGGTAGAGCGCGCCGGGACCTCTGTCCTCGAACGCGCCCCGGCAAAGGACTCGCAGCGCAGGGCGCGACCAGCCGGGCATACGCCCCAGACGAGGGCGGGACGCAGTGGCTAGGACCGGCTCAGAAGGTCCACCCAGGTGCCGACGTGGTCGGAGATGATGAATGAGGCCGTCCCCAGTCCACGGCACGCAGCAGCGGGCTCCGGCTTCCCGTTTCGCCGCGCCACGGCCGCCTCATCGGTCGCGGAAGACCGTCAGCCGGTGGGCCACAGGCCGGTGAGGACGTGGTCGATGCGCCCGGGCCCGGCCGGGAAGGTATGCCCTCTCACGCAGGTGCGCCCCAGTTCAGCACGACCCGCCCGCAGGTAGCCGCCCACGAGCAGGTGCGGTCCGGCAGCCCGCCAGCTGCCCAAAGCGGCGGCGGCAGAGCTGACGCGCCGCCATGGACCCGCGGGTGCCAGGTGTGTGAGGCGACGGAGAGCCGGGCGAGCTGCCCAACTACCTCCGGTGTCGAGGGTCGCGGCCACCATGACACGGCTGGAGGCGGTGAAGACCTTGTGAGCGCGGGTCCCAGGCGCGCTCACCGCGCTTGACGATGCTGGAGGCCCCGCCCCAGGCGCTCCACGCGCCAGCCGGCCACCGGAAGCGGGAGACGAGGGTTGCCGAACCGATCGGCCCGGCCCCGATGGCGGCGCGCAGCAGCCCGAAGATCGTCGGTCGGCGAGCCGAAGCGCGCGCAGGGGCCGACGGCGCCCCACGGCCGGTCCGGCGTGCTGGCGGCGAAGCGGCAGTGGCATCCCCAAGCCTCGGCGAGGCAGATGCCGGTGAAGGCGCCGAACGGGCCTGCCCAGATCCACCTCCTGAGCGCGACGACGTCGGGGCCAGCGCCGCGATCTGTTCGGCCGTGTCCCGCGACGGGCGCGGGGCGGTGGCGGGGTCGAGATGTGCCGGCCAGCGAGCCGGAGGCGGCTGCCGTCCCCGGCCCCGGCACCGCAGACCGTGCTGAGATTGAGGCCAGGACCCGATCGCCATTCCTCCTCCGAAGGTCAGGCTACGGAGTTCGCGCAAGTACCGGCGGGGGTCGGTGCGCCGAAGACGTGGCCCAGTGGCTGCTACAGGTGGCGCAGCGGACCCGGTCGCACCATGCCGGAGGCAAGGTGACGCGATCACGAGGCCGGCAGACGGTGAAGGAGGCCAGCCGCAGTGAGTCGAACCTGTGGTGGAGCGGAACAGCCCTTTGCCGCAGCCGCGGCAGCGGTAGACGCCTCGGGTGCCTGTCGACAGGGCGCCGGTGAAGGCCGCTCGGTGCCGGCCCCGCAGCACGGTACCCATGGGCCAGGGCGGCGCGCCACCCGCGTCGGTGCAGCACCGCGCGCCTCCCAGGTCGACAAACCGCTCGAGGGCGTGGAGGCGGCATCGGAGGGCTCACCACTCGTGTCAGTATCATGGCCCCATCGTCACCCGGCACGACGCGCGGGCGAACCGCGTTCACGCAGCGAAAACGCACCAATCCGCTCCTGGGTCCCCGCAACGGAAGGCCCGCCCGCCTGACTCACCTCGAGGGTTCCAGGCATCCCGCGCGCGGTGAGCAGGAGCGGCCCATGGCACGCCCCAGCGTGACGGCGCGCCTGGCCCCAGGCCGTGCCGCGGTTCTGCGGCCAGGCCGTAATACCGTCGTCACCGGCCACCGTCTTGATGTGCAGTGTCGGCCTCGGCGCCTTGGAGACGATCCCCGGCCGCACGGGCGACTCTCCGGCCGAGGTCCCGTGACCGACCTGCTCGACTCCACCAGTGCGCGGCAGGGCGTAGGGGCCTCGCGCTGCAGCCAGGCACCAGTTCCCGCGCACATAGGACTTGAGGTGCTGACGTCGCCCGCTCGGCTCCAGTGAGGACCACGCGGAATGGCGATGGTCGCCGACGGCGTCGGAGACCCGAGAGGCCCGGCGCCCGTCCCAGACCGTGGAGGCGCCACGAGCCGGCCAGCCTGGCGCGCAGCGCGGCGACGGGACGCGCCGTCCGCTCGAGGGTGAAGGTGCTATGCCCGTGGAGCCGCCGCGCGTCCAGTTGGCGAAGGGTTTCGGTGAAGTGGGTCGAGGCAAGGATGAGGCGCCGTCGTCCCAGCGGCCATGACCACGCAGGTCAGGGTGACCTCAACGGTGCCCCGCTCTGCGTCGACGACGACGACATCGTCCACGCGAATGACGTCGGTGGTGGCTGCCTGGAGGCCGGCGAAGATGCCCGAGCATGGAGCGTGCGGCCATACCGGCGATGACGGAGGCCAGACCGGCCGAGGCGAGCAGGAGTCGCGGTCAGCCGGACGCTGGGCCATATGGCACTGACGAGCCCGGCAATGACGATGCGACCACCTGGGCGACGCGCCGGATGATCTGCTTTGGTGACGCAGGTTGGCGCGCCCCTGGTTCTCCGCGCTACCGCAACCCTTTGACGACGTGGACTGATGGCTCTGGCGAAGGCGGACGACGAGCTAGGTCAACGAGAAGATGAGCGCGATGAACACCCCCGCCCGATGACGACCATCGTCGTCGAGTCCTCCTGGTCTGCCGCAGTCCGGTCAGGAGCGATCTGGCGTCCCAGGAAGGTCCTGGCCGCCGCACCGTGATCAGGCGGGCGGCGCCCGAAGTCCACGATCTGCGTGGTACAGTGAGGCGGCGCCGCCCATGAAGCTGAGGATCGACATGAGCACGACGGCGACCAGAGATGCCGATGGCGGCACTGACACCGGCCTGCAGAACGATGGCGGCGAGGTCGATCGTCGTCTTGAGACACTGACCGTCGGTCGACGTTCAGACTGGCGCCTGTGAACGGGGTGGGCGTAGAGCGGGTCGCTGAAGGATCCGCGCTGGGGACGCGGGTGAGGCAGGCTGAAGAGCATGGGACCAGCGTAGCAGCGGGCCGACCTGGGCTGCGACGAACGGCCACGAGTGACGATGAAGTCCCCACCACCCTCCCATTTGACGTACCACGCGTGCCGTGTACGTTAGATGGCCAACAGCGACCAGAGTCACCCCACAGCAAGCCATGAAGGAGGGTCACATGATCGAGCGCAGATGCCATTCGCGCTACATCGATCTCATCGTCCTGTCCTGCTGAAGCGGGTGACGTCCTACGGCCTACGATCTCGCCAAGACCATCACCGATATCCCGACGATGAGTGCACACCATCAGCAGACCACCTCACACCGCCCCTCGCGTCAGAGTCCACTCGCCTGGCTGCTCTCTACGCAAGGAGTGTCCGAGTCCGCAAGTCCCGCACCTACTACCGCCTTCGCCACCCGAGGGCCCGCCACTCACCCACCAAGGTCTCCGAGTGGGAGGACACCAAGATTCGCCGACCGCTTCGCGGGAACCCACTGAGGACACCATCGAGACCCTCCTCGACAACATAGCCCGCTCTACCCCACCACGCCAAGCTTGGACTGAGGCGCAGCGAAATCGCGCGCCATGATGGAGGACCCCACAACGACGCCATCGCCCAGGCAAGACCCCACAAACGAGGCGGTCGGTCAGGCCATCACCGACTTCGGCACCTCAGACGGCCCCGACGCTGGCATCGCAACACATCCAGCCTCCGGCGGTCCCGCAGCCGCCCCGCCGCCGGCGCCCCGACCGAGCCCAGTCGCCCGCCGCCCGCACCCACGCCCGTCAGCCCCAGCAACCACACCGCCCTGGCACAATGAGCAGGACGACGAGACAAGCGACTCATCTTCATTAATCCTCGCGGCCAGCATCTACCGGCCGGCCACGGTGATCATCTACCTGCTGGGAGCCTTCGCTCTCAACGCCCGGGCACCTACGGATCATCTGGCCGGTCGCCGCCATCGCTCGGATTCACACCGGCCAGCCTATCGGCGCAGTTTCGAAAGCGAAGACCCCACCAGCCGGGCTCGCCGCGAACGAGGGCCCGGGACCCGTCTGCCCTCAGGAACTCCGACCGCCCCTAATCCAGCCCGGTCAGCCGAGACACCACCGGCGAGGGTGGATAGGTTCCCTCATCCCGCCCTATGCCCAAAGCCCGCAGCACCCCAAGGATCCGCCCGAAAGGGTCTCGGCAGACGGAAACGAAGAACTCCGATTCAAGATAGCGACAGCCGCCGTACGTTGCGCGCACCCTGCCTCGTTCACGCGAGGCTCGACCAGGCTAGGACGACGGCGACCGAAACGGAGTGCCCTGACTCGTGGCACCTACGGCGGCAGCCCCGGTCACCACGGAGTGAGACGAGCGACTGACCTCGGCCGTGCCCAGCCAGACGGCGGCCGGAGACCGACGACATCGTCTGCGCGCCCAATGATCCAGAATCGCCGGCGTCACGCCACGAGTCCCCGTCAGGTACAGGCCCGGTTACTCGCCTCCAAGGTGTCCACGTAGCGCTGCGGGTCACGGAAGAGAGACGCATCATCGAGGCCAGGGCTTGAGGACGAGGTCACCTGCCGAGACCTCCCCTCCTCAAAACGTGACGGCCGCCTCCTGGCCAAACACTGGCCGAGCCTGGCCGCGCCCGGGCTTGAGGCACGGAGGACCGTCCGACCCGGAACAGCCGGTCTCGGCTCGCCACCAGGTGTCGATGATCGGGCAGTCGTCAGCCGACGACGGTGGAACCAGCGCCACGCCCCGCCGAGGGCCTCCAACGCCGCCCAGCAGCCGGTATGACAGACGTACGCCGCACCCAGGCCCCGCCAAGCGCATGAGTGCGGATGGCCGGGGGCGGTGTAGAAGGCGCTGAGCGAACGCCAATGAAAATCTCCACCAGCGGTCCGGGAAGGCCGGGTTTCGCACATGAATACAGGCGCTGCTTGAGCAGGGACCAGACGAGGTAAACCAGGCCGGTGATCCAGCCCAAGTCGGAGGTGCACGCGCTCGCCATCGCCGGAAGCAGTGAGAGTAAAGGTGCCCCAACCTGGCAACCGCCGAGAGCGCATAACCAGTTTCTCCGGTTGACCCGGATGCGTAGAGATGAAACAGTCTCAGCGCCACCTGCACGGCCCCGCAGCGTCCCTCGACCGGGAGCCGCACGCGGTACCACGCGGTCGCGATGGGACCACACAGCCCGGTGGCGGTGTTGCGCACGACGACGACGTCTTCGACAAGCGGAACGCACCGCGTCGTCGACGATCTTCTTCAACGTGAAGACCCTGCCGCTGATCCACGAGCCGCCTACAGTGATGACGACCTGACCCGAGTCGTCGATGCGCGCTCAGGCGCCGGAGGAGAAATAAGACCACTGATGGACAACTTCAATTGCATGTACATACAAGCAATATCCCGGGATGCGGGGCAGATTCGTCACGACGTCACTCCTTGCCCACACCCATGGCCTTGAGGACATTGGTCCTCGACCCGCCCAGGTCCGAAGTAGAAGGACACGCACCTGTCGACATCCCCACCCACCCAGATGAGGGCGAACTTACTGCGGTGGAGCTGGTCAGCGCCGGTCGACGGCGTTGAGACGATATTCAACCGAGCACCGACGAACCAACGGTAGAAAGGGGCCCCGGACCTGTCGAGCACCGCTGTCCCAGGCCCTGACAACCTCACCGCTCGGCGCGCTCGGCCCAGTAGCCCTGTCCGCCAGGCGGCCCGCTCTCCAGCGCGCGCCAGTCGCCGACCCAGGCGTTCGCGACGACCTGGCCGGGATGGATGATCCCTCCGCCCTCTCCATCGGCTCCGCCAGGCCCGCGCTGAGCACGGTCCTGAGATCATGGCGTCCCTTGCCAGACGAATACGGCCCCACGCGGCGAGGGGTCTGCAGGCGTAAGGCCGCGTGAGTACGCCGGCACAGACCACAAACGCGGCATCGCACACATGCAGGGCCGCCATCCACTATGAAGGCCCGCTTCAACCAATGGCGGCAATCCCAGCGACCCGCAGAAGAGGCCTGGCGCGCTCGGGCGCGCCCGCCCCGACGCACCCACGTGACCACACCCATGCGTCTGACGACCCCCTGGCGCATCAGGAGCGGACGGACAGACCCAGGGAGCGCGCACATATAGCGCCCGGAACTAACCCGGCCTCACGGTGGCCTGACCGGCGTCGATCCGGTGACCTTCGATGTCAGTCGAACGCCCGCACCAACGTCTGAGCCCACAGAGCCTCGATGGAATCGGTCCGACCATTCTCGATCGGACCGATCCCCTCCAAGCGACCCTCGACGGGACCCTGAACCCGCGACCTCGCGCGTGGACAGAGGGCGGCGCGCCAACCAATCCGGCATGCTATATGAGGCCAGCGTGAATTGACCGGTGTTATCCACTTGCGCGAACCGCACTCAACGATTCGAACCCGCGCCACCGCCGTGAAGCGCGGGAGTCCCAGGGCCGCCAGGACGATGGGGCCAGGGCCTGGGACGTCATCGCGCTCGAAACCGCAGGAACACTAAGGACAGTCTTCCGCAGCGCAAATCCGACGACGCACCCTCCTCACCGCCTCGGTTTCCAGCAGGATTCCTAGCATCGGTGAGCGAGTCGAGCGCCGGAGGCCGCCGGAAATCTGGCAGGCTGGTCTCTAGCAGCCACGGGCGCACCAGCAGTGAACAGCCCTGCACAGCGCGGCGGATGACGGATCAGGAGTCCGGAGGACGTCGTCGGCGATGCCCGTGGGAGCAGATCCCGGAGCACCCGGCCGATATGATGGATACCGCCGTCGTTCTCGCCCAGGACGAGCCGACCCGAGATGCCTCACCGAGATGGACGCATGACGAGGCCGGCCGCCCGTCGCCCTGACTGTGCCGACGGCGTCCTCTCCACCGAGCGCGACGAGGGCCGACCATGGCGCTGCCTGATCGCATCCTCACCTTTCCGCGGGCCGCTGGAGCGCTGCCACAAACGACATGCGAGGAGCCCTCGTGGAGAGACTGTCGGTCACCGTCATTCTGCATGAGATCGCTCCACCACTTCCGGCGCATCTGACGAGCGCGCCCATCGAGACTGGGCCGCGTCGCCGAGTCAGTCCGGGAACAGACCGTGCGAGCCGTCACCTCGCAAGCACCCAGGACCCGCCTTTAGTGTGTGGCCGGCATGAATGACCGTCATCGGCCTGCTGCCCACAGTCAAGCGCTCAGCCCCATCGCGAAGGGGGTTCCTGCTGGCACCACGTGAGTCGACGGCCAGTACCCTGGCGCCCTCGGCACGGCCGGCGGGTGCTCATCTCCGGCTCCGTGCGGCGCGCTCCTTCCTCCAGCCCTGCAGCGCCCACCACCCCTGGCGCCCGGTCATCGCCCAGCGCCGTCCTCGCCCGACTGCGTGGCCGCGTACGCGCGACGCCGTCGGCCACAGCGACGGCCACCGGCGGAGCGCGCTGGAGTGGCTGGAGCTCGGTGGGCGAAGGTCGGCGTAGCACGCTGATGGTCGGGGTGGAGCGCCACCGCCCCGCGCAGTCCTCCGACGAGCCGCCACACCCACACCATGTCGGCAACATCTTCATTGCCGGCCGCAAATTACCGGCGGGCAGCCACAGGCGACCCAGAAGGTCATCGCTCGTTCACTGTCGGCAGGGTCGGCCCGGCCACCACCCACAACACCCTGATGCTCGTGGCCACCGACCGAGGGAGGGCAGGCGAGGTCCAGGTCCCAGTCCGTGCCTCGGCCTGACATCCCTCGGCGATGGACCAGTCGACCCAGCGCGCGATCGAGGAAGGTGTCGCGCGCGCCGCAAGCGAGCTACTCGACGCGGCGTCAACATGAATCCTGGCCCGGTCAAGTCGACCTGGTCGACACCGACCGACCGACCACCAACGAGCGTTTCATCGGCCACCGGGGCGCGAGTACGGCCATCGACGCCTCCACCGTCTCCCTCCCGAGGCCGAGCGCCTTCGCCGCGTGGGATGCAGTGCTGGGCCGTCATCCCTTGCACCTCCACAAGCACTCTCCGGGCCGCGGGTCACGGCCAACACGGGATCGCCTCGGCCGACGTCGTCGACCGTCACCACGGGCCGCCTGCCCGACGCCGTCGTCGCATGTCTTCGCCGGCGCCCACGCCGCCGGCGCGCAGGTCACCGCGGTCCTCGACTGCACCTACGCGCTCACATTGACGCCTGGCGCTACTTTTCGCCCTCTCTGTGTCGATCACCGACATGCTGCGCACGGAGATGGGCTCTCCGGGTGGTCATCACCGATGCGACGTCTCCGCCGCCGCCCAGAGTCCAGGGCGTGACCGCGCGCGAGCCGTGCAGGTAGGCGACCCGCCGCTGCGACACCGTGCTGGCTCGGCGGAGAGCCGTGGCTGTGGCCGCCGACACGGTCGCGCTCATGGCCGCCGCCGCCCAGTCCGGACTCCCGCCTTCGCGGCGCGACGAGCCGGCCGCACGGGCGCGGGGCGCGCGCGGCAGCCTCCAGTCCTGAAGCGCGCTGGTCCCGCTCGGCTGCAGGCGGAGCCTCGCGTGACTGCAGGTGCCCCTGCGGTGAGATCCGGCCGGACCTACGCGCTTTGGCCAGGCAGCACCGGAGTCGTAGCGGGAGTCGCACCAGGCGTTGGCCCTGTCGGTGGTCGCGTAGAGTTCTCTTTGCCGGACAGGGTCACCCACCGGTACCGCACCGCGACGTCGTGAACGACTCGACCGCGCGCGGCGTTGACATGATCACTGCATTCGGGTGGGCTCAAATGCCGCGTCTGGAGGAACTGTGCGAGGATCGAGCGGTTGGTCCAGGTCTCGGGTTCCGTGCTGAGCGACCAGGTCCACCTGCTTGGCAGTGACAGCCCGCGTCCACTTGCCCAGGAACTTACCTCTGCGACGGCGCGGAGCGGTCGCGCTTTGGCCTGCCACTCGCAGGGCGTCGCGCAGGCCTGCTTCTCTGTCCTGCGCCCGCTGGTTCGCGCTGAGAGTCTCGAGGACGAGGCCATCGTCATCGGGGAGCTCCGTCGAGCCTGGAGGTGACGCTGGACTGAGGAGCCGCGTGGTCGAAGGAGTGGCTGGACCGTGAGTGGCCTTGAGGTTCGAGGTCCCTGGCGGTGCGCGGAAGCAGTGCCGTGCTCGCCGGAAGCGCAGCGTCACCGCCCGTCCGCCGTTGGGGAGGATGAGCGGATCGCCGGGTAGTGCGAAGGTCTCGATTGCCACGAGGTGGCCGATCGCCGGCAACTGCTGGCCGGCTCGCGAGCCTCGTGTAGCGACGAGGACCTGCTGAGCTGCGATGATCCGTCGAGGAAGCCGCCTCGGCGCAGTGAGGCTCGTCACGTTGCTCCCGGACATTCGCCAGCTCGCGGTCCCGTCCGCACCGAGGTGATGGTAGAAGGTCGGCGTGCTGTTGAGCAGGCCTTGATCCGCGCCCGAGTGGGCAGTGGCCGTCAGTGGTCGACGTGCCGCGGCGGCGTCGGCCTGGCTGTTGTTCCTGCTGCGCCCTCGCCCGCCTGGTTCCTGGGAGGTGGAGCCGTCGTCCTGGTCCGCTGGCGAGGTAAGTAGTTGCCGAGTTCGCCACGCCGCCTCCGCCGGCGATGATGAGGAGGAGAATCCACGATGACCGCCACCAGGCGCGCGCGCCGGATCTCGAGGACTGCGTCTGCTGCATGCGGTATCTGCCGCCATCTGGGCCCTGAACATGTCAAACGCTCCATCGCCGGCTGCGCGGCGGCGAGAAGCCCGGACGCGCCCCTGGGGGTCTCCGCCCAGCGGCACATGCCCTCGCCGGACGGCAGCGGTGAGCGCCACCGGAAGAGTCACCGAATCGGCCGGAGCCCGCCGCAGAAGGACGCGAGCTCGAGCCGCCGCCGAGCCGCGGACTGCGCTCGAGCGTCATCGCCGGCTGCGGCCGAGTCGACCCGCCGCCACTGAGAGACGCGGGAGGCTGAAGACCGCCAGCCCCAGTCTCTGGGATGTCCTCGGTCTGATCGCATCAGTCATGCGGGGACGCCCCTCCGGACTGGTCGTCATCAGCTCGGGATGTCATTCGAGCGGCGCCGGTCATCAGCCGCGACTGGCTGAGTCCTCGGACGTCCGTCGGCCTGTGCTCGCAGCCGCCGACTCGTCCTCAACGGCCCGACGTCCCTCGACGGCCCTGGTCACCCGGACCCGACTCGTTCCGAAGGCTCTGTCCGCGGCTCGCCTCGTGAGAGTCAAGGCCGTGCCGGCACCATCATCGCGTCGGAGTCCGCAGCGTCAGCGACATCCCCCAACGCCGTTCGCCGCGAGCCCTGTCGTCCTCGGTCGGCCCCGCGCGGGTCAGATCGGTGGGCTGGCTCGTCGAGCTCTCCACCACCCGGCCCATTCGAGCCCGTCCCTCAGCCGCCTGGCGCCCTCCCTCGACCTCCCCGCCCTCCCGGCTGCTCGTCGTCCTGCCCGTCACGGCCCGTGCTGCGTCATCGCGCGCGCTACGGGCGCCGCACAGCCTGTGAGATCCCGGTGAGACTCGAGGTGCATCGCAGACGTCTGCATCCCTCTGGTCGGTCTCAGTGGCAGTCTTCACTCGTCTCAGCCTTTCGGCCTCGCCCCTCGTCCACCGGCGGGATCGTCCTCAGCTGCGCTCGGTCTCTCTCGGTGTTTAGCAGGTGCGCGGGCACCTCGGTCTGCTCCTGACCTCTGCTCCGGCGTCCGCCCTGAGTTTCTCAGCTCGCCGGCTCGCCTCCGCCGGGCCCTCCTGCGCGGCAGCGGGTCCCGCGGCGGGCCCGCCCGCGGCACTCGGCAGTGCAGCGCGTCGTCGGACAGAAAGCCACGTGCCCGGAGTGTTGGCGAGCACCCTGACGTTCCCGGTGCTGGCCCAGCCAGCCGGAGCAGGTCGGGTAGCGCCAGCTGGTCGACAACGGCGCCCACAGGTCGGCTCGGTCTGCGATCGCGCGGCGCAGGGCCCGGATCGCTCAGGTGGCAACCGCTGCTGGCCTGGTGAGCCGCCATCGCGAGCTGAACCGGGATCCATGTGCAGCTCCTTCCGAGAACGTGCGGTGACCTCGACGATCAGGCTCATGTCGCCAAACCCGTCCTGGTCTCTTCAAAGGCGCCGGGACCGCGCCCTGATGGTAGTCACGGTTCCAAGCCACGAGGGTCAAGAAACGATGTCGCGAGGAAATCCGCTGCCTGGGCTCACGGGCGCGCACCGTCCCTGTAGAGTCCCTCTACTGCAGGTCAGGAATAATCGTCAAAATGGCCAGCTTTGTCCTCCGTCAGGAGGATTCGGACCGATCCATGCCACCGTCAGACTGGAACCCAGGAGCAGTTCCGTTCCCGTACCAGCAGCCTCCCTTCCTGTCCTCGCTCTCACCGCCCCGTCGACAACCTGCGGTCTCCGCCCGCAGCCTCACCAAGGTTCACGGCCGCGGCTCGGGAGCCGTCAGCACCTGACGCCGTCAACGTCGACATCGCCCGCGAGCGGCTCTCACCGCGATCATGGGCCCTCCGGCTCCGGTGCGTGTCCACCTCATGCACCGCCCGGCGCCTTGGACGTGCGACCGGCGAGATTCACGCTCGACGGCGACATGGTCTCTCCATGGAGCCAGCGTCCGTTCACTCCGTCTGTGCGCTGGCGTGAGCGCATCGGGCTTCATCTTCCAGCCCAATCCCACCTGGTCGGACGCTCTCGCACGGAGAACATCGCTGCCCTGGACATCGCCCGCAAGAAGGTCAACCGGCAGCGCTTTCGACCAGGTGGTCGCGACGCCGTCGTCGCGGGACACCGCTCTGTCCCACCGGCCCGCCGAGCCTCCGGCGAGCCAGGTCCAGCGCGCGTGGCCTGCGCCCCGAGCGCTCGTGGGCGAGCCGGCGGTCGCCTCGCCGATTGCGCACACCGGCGAACCCTGGCCCTGCCCCACCGAGCAGGTCCTGAGAGATCCTGCGCCGCAGCGCTCGACGCCTGGCCTGGGGCAGTCAGTACGTCATGGTGACCCACGAGCCGGAGCGCGCGGAAGGCCCGGCGGGACACCGTCATCTCTCCCGCGCGACGGGCATCGTCAGTAGCCGAGCCTGGCCCGACCCCAACCGCGAGACCGGGTCCGGACGCCCGGCGCGAGCCTCGAGCTGAGGCCGACCCGCGCCCGCCACTGCGAGCCTGAGCCGTGAACCGAGCTTCCAGCCTGGCGCCCGCACGCGCCCATGCTGGCATGTCTCTTCCTCACCACCGTCGCGGTCGTCCTGTGGCATTCTGGGCACACACTGGCCCTGCGCTAAGCGCCCATGTCGGAGACTCTCCGCCAGTTGACCTCCTCCACCATCACCTCGGACCCGTACGTCGAGGGTCGCCAAGATCGCCTCCAGACGACAAGCAAACGCTCCCGACTCCACGCAGACCTGGCAGCCCATTGATGCCGTGCTCTGCATTGATCAGACTGGGCAGATCGACGGCGTCGGAGTGCCGTTAGCCTGGCGCTCGACGACCGGGGTCGTGGGCGCCAACGATATCTGGCCCCGAACATGGAGCACCCACGCCCTTTCCCTTGCGCTGCTGTACGACAGGGAGCGGGCTCGACCTGGCCCAGGGCCGACAGGCCTGCGTGGCGCGAGATCGCTGAGTCTGGGGCCCTGCAGCACTCCCGGACCGAAGATCGGGACCAAGAGCGCATCGCTCACCCAGGGTCAGTCTCACCACCGAGGTCACTTCCGTGGTCGGTGTGAGTTCCACTTCGAGTCCTCGATGGCCAGTGCGACTGGTCGTGGAATGGACCGGACCGGCTCATGCTGCCCACGCGCCGCCTGGACGGGAGGTCTCCAAACTATCTCGACTTCATCTGGCTAAAGGAGCCCCGCCGGACACAGTCAAGTCCGAGGTCACCAAGCGTCGTTCCCGACGCAGCACCCAGTGAAGACTCGCGCCGAGCTCATCAAGGAGCAGAACAAGACCATCAGAGCGGGCCGGCTTCATCTGCAGACTCTTCCCCTATGGTTCAAGGTCGTCAGTCGCCATTGTTCGGGCTCGTCATCATCGCGAACTCCCTTCGCGATGAGTGTGCGCCAGCGGGTCAAGGGAGTTCGGCCCTCCGTGCGCGCGGTGTAGCGCATCGCCCGATCGGTATTCGGCATCGTCTCCGTCCGCGGTCGTCATCGATCGTCGGCTCCGCCCCGGGCGTGGCCGCAGGCCGGCTCTCTGGCCGCATTCGCGAGTTGCCGGACTACCCGACGGGCATGTCGCTGCATGGAGGGCACCCTCGGCCTGACCGCGCCGTCTATCGTGATCTCACTGGTGGTGGGACCGGGCTGCCACCATCATCGGTGCCCCTGCTGCCGGCGCGGTGAGGCCGCCCTGACCCACCCGGTCGAGGCGATGCGCGGGCCCCGGCCCGAGAAGCCGCTGCGCTGCGCACGATCACCGGCGGGCTGCCGCCGGGCAGCCGGAGCGGCCGCGCCCGCCGCCGCCTGCGAAACGAGAACCTGGACGCGCCAGCCTGGTCATGGCCTGGGCGCGGGAGGGAGTGGTCCTGGGACCGCCTCATCGTCTCCCTGACCCTAGTGCGGCTGGTGGTCGCCGTCCGGACTCGCTTATCTCCGCATGCTGCGGCCGTCTGGAGGCCTGGCATTGCAGCAACATCAGTCCACAGCGCGCGCCGCACGGGCCAACGACCTCCGGCGCCTCGCCGCGATGGTGGCGGCATGGCGTTGGTGCGCCGGCGCCACACCGGCCGCCCCTTTCTCAACGTCTCGACCGCCGATTTCGAGACTCGACAGGTCTCACGCGCCGACCTCGCCCAGCCCGCAAACTAAATGAGCAGCTCGCAGCAAATGCTCTCCAGCGAGAAGGCGCGAGCCTGCCGCGATCGACGGCGCTCAAGTGAGACCTCCCCATCATGTCACCCGTCGTCACCAAACGATGGCTCTCAGAACTCTGCGGCGACATCCCTCGCTCATCGACCCTCGCCACCTACTCCCCGTGGCTACGACATACGGGCGACCTCTGACCGTTACGAGCTGACCTCGATGCTGACGTGTATGTGGCGGCCGGTAACAAGACAGAGAACGATGGGCGAGATGTCTGCCTCTCACCCGGCCCGAACGGAGCGCTGTGCGCACGGTCGGCGCCGTTGTCGACCCGAAGGGAATCGGCGGCACCGCATCTACTACTCTGCAAGGTGGCGGCGGCGGGGTCCTGAACCTCACCGGGCACCAGCACCGCGGACCACGTCCTGGACGCACCCTTTGGCATGCTCACTCCTGGAGGATCGGCAAGTAACCTCGACACCGTGCGCCATCAGGCGGAGACATGGTGGCTGACACCTCCACCAGTACCTGTGAACGACGCCACCAGCTCTCGACAAGGCGCACAATTCGGATTCACCCAGATGCTCGCCGTCCTCACGGCTCTGCTGCTGAGCATCGTCATCGCGCCATCCGCATCGCCACCGGGCCACCTGGTGCCTCGGTCCTTCGGAGCGCACCTGATCGGGCTCATGCGCGCGCGTCGGATCTGCAGCAAGACCCCGCCTGGCCGCGATCATCACCGAGTCCGGTCCTCACGCTCAGGCCAGCACTGTGCCGGGCGCGACCGGAGTGGTTCTGGCGCGGCGTCTCAAGAAGCATCCTGAGGACCAGGCTCACGTCTCTCGAGCTATCCCTGATACCAGATGCTGGTGGTGCGCCGCGCCTGCGTGGTGGTCGGTATCAGTGCGCGCCTGTGCACGGCGCTGCGCCTCCCGGCCCTGGTCCTGAGGCCATCGCCACCGAGTGAGCAATGAGCAGGCGGTAGGCGGTGGAGCGACGGTACGCCGGCTCCGCCCGCACCGTCCACTGCTAGTCCAGCGAGCGTCACGGCGGCAGCTTTGGCGGGCTGAATCATCCAGCCGGCACGAACAGCGACGGCCCTGGCGATGCTCTGGGTGCGGCCCGATCCTCCGACGGGGTGATCAGCGGCGGTGCGCGCCTGGCCGCATCTGGGAGCTCCCGCCCTGAGCCGCGTACTCACCGAATATTCCCACGCCCGATATCTTCCTTGTCACCGGCTCTCTCTGCAGTCGCCCGTTTCGGGGCTGATAGCTCGGTCGATCATGCCCGGAACGCCTTCCTGGTCGTCCCGGACCGTCCGTCACCCGCGTCCAGTAAACTGGACGCTGTGCGTTGCCCCAGCCCCCGTCCTCCTGCCGGGGCGCTTGCGCTGGTTGCCGCGCCGCGCCGCCGTCCCGGCGTCGTCTGGCAACTGGCGGCCCGCACTCCAACATCGTCCAGCAGCGATCGTGCCGCCTTCCCGCCTGGTAGCCCCTCGACGCGCATCGAGACGCCTCACGCTCGCGCACTGACCGGCGCGACTGTTGCCGGTGCCAGCCCGTCGTCCGCGCCGTCATGGCGACACGATGCTGTCCTGCGTCCAGGTCTGGACGCGCACCGCCTCTCTGACGTCGCTGGCTCGTGGGCCGCTGTGGTCTCGGCCGCGCGGATCCTGTCCGCGGTAGCTCACGCGAGGTCGCCACCATCATCGCCTCCGACGCTGACCACCCGGGCAAATTCGTCCGAGTACCCGCCGGTCTCTGCTGGGCGACGCGGCATACTTCATCGTCGTCGCCGTCCTCATGTCCCGCACCTCGGTGAGCCTGGGGCTGGTGGTCATCCTGGGCATGCCGCTGGTCGCGACGATCGTCACCCTGGTCATCCGGCCGCTGCAGAAGCGCCGCACGTCCAGCGCGAGGCCCAGTCCGCGGTCACCACGATCACCACCGACACGGTGGCGGGCCTGCGTGATCCTGCGGGGCACCGGTGGAGGACGCCCTGCTCGCCGCCCGCTCGGGACGCCTCCCAGGAGCTGCGCGCGCGGTGTCGAGGTGGCCTCCCAGGCCACCCTCGCGACCTCAGGTCCCGCTGCCCGGGCCCTTCGCCGCGATCGCGTGTGGATCGCGGCGGACGGCGGCGGGCAGCCTCCCCGGCGGGCTCATCACCCTTCTGCAGCTACCGCCCACCTGTCCTGGCCGCTGTGGCCCTCACCAACCCGTGCAGACTACACCCGAGCCGTCGTGGCGCCCGGCGCCCTGAGCCGTCTGTTGAGGTGACGCCTGCCGGCGGCAGCCCGTGAGCGCCTCGACCTGACCCCGCCGCCCGCTGTCAGCGTGACCTCGTGGATACTGAAAGCGACCTGTGTCTGGAGGAGGGCCGGATGACGGCCCTCGTGTGCCCGGACCCGGAGGTTCTCCGACCTGGACCACCCGCCTGGGCCGCTTCACCGACCCGGGACCCACTCGTGACCCTGGCGGGTCGGGCCGTGATCACCATGCCCCCTGGACCAGGTGAGGGCCAGTCGTCGTCGCCGGGGCGACCGCTCCGCCTTCACCGGGACCTGCGAGGGCCCCTCGATGCGCGGCGGTCCCGACCCGCAGCTGGCGCCTGACGGATCTCGTGCGCGCCGAGTCCGAGCTGCACCACCGCCGACGTCGACCAGCAGGTCCGCGCCCAGGAGCGCGAGTGCCCGCGACGACCGGCTGCTGGAGGTTACTGAGATCGCCGACGCCGGCGACGTCCTCACCTCCCTCAGCGAGGGCCTGGCCGGGATGATCACTGAGAAGGGCGGTCCCCGTCCGGCGGGCAGCGCCAGCGCGTGGCTCCTGGGCTCGCCCTGCTCACCGAGGCTCCCCACGCTCGTGCTCATCGAGCCGACCTCCGCCCTGGACTGCCCACACGGGAGGCCCGTGGCCGCCCAGGTGCACGGCCCGCGCCGGGCGCTCGACCGTCGTCGTCACCGCCTCGCTGCTGGTCCTGGAGGCCTGCGACGAGGTCATCCTCCTGACTCCGAGCGGCACCGAGCTCCTGCGCTCCCACGCACCGGCGAGGCTCGCGACGATGGCCCCGTTCCGGCGACGCGCAGGTGGCCGACTACCGCGCCGTCGCCTCCGGCCATGGGCGAGGACGCGGAGGTGGCTGCCGCTGATGGCGCTTCCCTGTCGCACCCGCGGGCCTGTCGCCCTGCGCAAGACCTCCGGGATCATGGCCTCCTACCGGGGCGCTGCCGTCGTCCCGCGCCTCCAGATCACGGCGGTCTGGCCACGCTCTGCGGCCCCGCGCTGCTGGGGCCTGGTCGGGCGGGTCTGGCCGGGCGGGCCGACGCCGGCTGGGCTCACGACCGGATCGTGCTGACCATCATCGCGGTCTCGCTCGTGGGCGCGCTCGATCAACCGCTTCGCCCAGAAGTACGCCCGGACCCTGGGTGAGTCGGTATTCCGCGGACCTGCGCGAGCGCATGATGAACCGCGTGGTGCACCTGCCGCTGAGCGCCGTGGAGTCCGCTGGCACCGGCGACCTCGTGGGCCGCACCATCACCGACGTCTCCGCATCGAGTTCCTCGTCCGGGTGGGGATCCCTGCAGATCCTCGTGTGCGTGGTGACGATCGTCTTCACCCTCCTGGCCGCGGCCTTCGCCGACCCCCTCCCGGCGCTCGGGCTGCTCATCATCGCCCGCCGGTGTGGTCGATGATGCGCATGCGTACCGCCGATCTCCATCCCCGCCTACCGGGCCGAGTCGGCCGCCCAGGCCCGCCTCAACGGCGTGGTCTCCGAGACGGTCGAGCACGCCGAGACCGTGGACGCGCTGGGCATCGGTGCGCGCCGCGAGCGAGCTCATCGCCGTCCATCAGAGGCCTGGTCCCCGAGCGCTACACGGCGCCATGCGTGCGGGTGCGCCTGTTCATGGTGCTCGACGTCGCCTGGCGGGCGCCCGTCGTCGTCATCCTCCTGTGGGGCGGGTTCCTGGCCTCCCGCATACGCGACCCTGGGGGCGATCACCACCGTCGCCCTCTACTCGATGGAGCTGCGCGCCGGTGGGTCAGCTTCTGTTCTGGATCGACCAGGGTCAGATCGCCCAGGCCTCCCTATCCCGGATCCCTGGGCGTTGAGGAGGTGCTCGACGACCGCACCCCACCGGCGAGGAGCCTGAGGGCACGCGGATCGCTGCAACGACGTGCGCTTCTCCTACCGGGAGGGCGTCGAGGTGCTTCACGGATCGACCTGGGTCTCGTGCCCGGGAGCGCTGGCCGTCGTCGGGCCCTCGGCCTCGGAAAGTCCACACCTGGGGCGGATGCTGGCGAGCATCAACCCGCCCACTCGGCGCGTGAGCGTGGGCGGTGGCGCTGACGGACCTCACCGAGGACGAGCTGCGCCGCCACGTGGCCCTGGTGACCCAGGAGCACCACGTGTTCGTCGGGTCCGTGGCGGACAACGTGCGCCTGGGGCGTCCAGGTGCCTCGGATGAGACGATCCGCGAGGCGATCGAGGCCATCGGGGCCGACGCCTGGATGGACGAGCTGCCCGAGGGATGGACACGATGGTCGGCCCGGGCACCTGAACTCACCGGCCCAGGCCCAGGAGGTGGCGCTGGCCTGACCGTGCTGGACCCGCACACGCTCATCCTGGATGAGGCCACCTGCTGCTGACCCGAGCGCCGCGCGCACCCTGGAGCGGACCCTGTCCACGGCGCTGGCCGGGCGCACCGTCATCGAGGTGGCCCACCGTCTCTACACGGCCGCCGACGCCGACCGGGTCGCCGTCGTCATGGACGGGCGGATCGTCGAGCTCGGCACCCCACGACGGTCTCGTGGCCTCGGCGGGGAGTACGCGAGCCCGTGGCAGGCCTGGAAACCAGGAGTAGCGGTCGGGCCCGAGCGCTCGCCTCGTAGGATCGCCGGTGGCGAAAGCCGGGCCCCATATCCCTTAACCTACAAACCCGCCCGGGCTGCGTTGTTCCACGATGGCGCGCGCTGTGAGATTCTTGGGGCGGCGGGTCGTCCCACTGTCGCGCATCCCGCCGCCTCGCAGTCCAGTCGACTGCCCAACGCTGCACCTCACACAAGAAGGTCCGTTCATGCCCAACAACCAGCCACCTCCCCGCCGTCGCAGGCGACGCCGTCGGCCTCCACCACGCCTCCTCGGGGACCAACGGGTCCCAGCCCACGCTCGGTGAGCTCTATCGCCCGTGTCTCGGAGAACATCTCGGCGCTGGTGCGAGGTGAGATCGATCTGGCGCTGCCAAGGGCCAGCGCATGGCCAGGAGATGGGCCTGGGAGCCGGGCTGCTCGGCGCCGCCGTTCTGGCCCTGTTCATCTTCGGGCTGCTGCTTGGGGCGATGACGGCAGGCGCTGTCCAACGTCATGCCGCTGTGGGCGGCCTTCCCTCGTGGTGGCACTGATCCTCACGGTGATCGCCGTGCCGATGGCTCTGATCGGTATCAAGCGGCTCGGGCCGCCAAGGCGGACACACCCACGCCGCAGGAGGGTCTGATGGAGTCGGTCAACGCCGTCAAACGGGGCGCCGTCGCCCCGGCCTGAGAGAGGAACGCCCAGTGAGCACCCACGCCGCACCCACGCCCGCGTCTGCTGCGCAGGCCGCGCTGTCGGCCGATGCCGTGCTGTCCGACATGGCGGCCCGGCGCCTGGCGCTGGCCGCCGACGTCGACGAGCCTCGCCGCCCGCCTGGCGCCGCACAACCTGGCCAAGGTCGCCAGAGCTCAAGGCCCGCGAGCAGGTCCAGGATCTGCGCAGCCAGGCCGTCAGCAAGGTCGAGGAAAGGGTCGGGCAGGTCAAGAGCCGTCTGACCTCGCTGGTCGGCGGCGGCACCGACCCCAACGGCGGTGTCGACTCCTACGAACCCGGCACGCTGACCCTCGGCCAGCGCGTCACCCGCCTGTTCGACGACGCCCGCGACGGCGACCCCGCCCTCGCTGGGGATCGTCACGGCGGCGGGGCTCGCCCTGGCGGGTCTGAGCGTGACGGCGACCGTCGCCGCGGTCAGGTTTTCCGCGCTCGGGCGGGCCGGGCATGACCAGCGGTCAGGAGGCAGGCGCGTCCGGCGCCGATGGCGCCGGGGCCGCCGGCTCCGGGTCGTTGAGCCCCGAGCAGATCGAGGAGCGGCGCGCGCCCAGCGCGCGGCCCCTGGCGGCGAGGCGTCGATGAGTTCGCATCCCTGGGTCGACCCGCGCGCGCAGGCGAGGAGGCCGGGGAGCATCTGCGCGGAGCAGGCGAGTGCCCGGGGCCGACCACCTGCGTGAGCAGGCCGTCGCCGGGGCCGGCCGGTTGCGCGAGCAAGCGGAGGCCGGCGCTGGCCGACTGCGCGAGGAGGCCCGCCGTTGGGCCGAGCAGGCAGAAGAGACCTGGGGAGCGCGCGCAGGACGACCTCGAGGCGACCTCCATCGCTCGCCAAGGCGGCCGCCGTCGCCGGAGGCGTGGTGACCGCCGCACGTCCCTGTCCCGCCTCGCCCGTCGCTGACGCAGAACCACCCGTCGAGGACGCACCATGCTGCCTCGAGAACTGCACCCCCTGGATCAGTCCCTCAGCACCTATGGTGCGTCCTCGCGCCATAGCAGTGTTCCCGTACCCTCGGGGATAGTGTTCGGCTGCGTGATGGTTGCTGGAATCGATGCGAGGTCAGTGACACGGATCCACCTGAGATCAACGATCTGGACCCCTGCCACCGCAACCGGAGACCGTGCCAACCTCGGCTCAATCCATGCCAGCCCAGAAGGCCAGGATGCGAGCACCCGTCACGTAGCCGCAACGATATGTCTGGGTCAGGGTCTCGAGGACCCTCGCGAGTCTGCCGTGGTGATTGTCGATAGGGGCGGCGGCGTCCGATGTGCACCGTAGGGGAAGAACTGATCGAGTGCGGATCCCACGAATGAACCTCAAAAGTGTCCGGGAGGGACGACTTTAACGACAAGGCCTGCGAGCGTCATTTACATCTGTACTGGTCAGAGTCGATTTGGTGCGGCTTGCCCCGTCCGAGGCAGCTTTCAAAGTCGTCCCTCATGGACAAAAATCTGTCTTCCCACCCCCAATACAGTCCCCACGGCGCCTGCCCTCAGCGACTCGCCCTGGTCCCGGCACTGGCCTGCAGGTCACAGATCGGTCACTGGTCCGAATTGGTCTCGACCACCCTGCACCCACGTCCTAAGATCGTCTCCGTGACAACGGCGCCCACTACTCCCCGGATGCGGCCATGGATCCCGCTCCTTCCCTTGATGTCGCACCGGGCTCCGTGGTCCGGGTGCGCGACGAGGACTGGCTGGTCACCCAGGTCTCCACCACGTCTGACGGCATGCTGGTGACGGTGCAGGGCCCTGTCCGAGCCTGGTTCGGGACACGACGGCACAGTTCTCCGCCGGTCTTGACCACATCGTCCCGGTGGATCCCCGACACACCCGGGTCATCGCGGACACCTCCACTCGTCACCGGTCTCGCGACTGTGGCTGGAGGCGACGCTGCGCAAGACGGCGCTCCCGGCGACCTCGACCGACCTGGCCGTGGTCAGTGACGTCTCGCCGATCCGCTGGCCTACCAGCTGACGGCGGTTCGCCAGGCCCTGACCCGGCGAACCTGCGCCCGCGCATCCTCCTGGCTGACACCGTAGGGCCTGGGCAAGACCCTGGAGATCGGCATGATTCTGGCCGAGCTTCAGTGCGCCGCGGCCGGGGCGACCGCATCCTTATCGTCACGCCCCGTCACGTGCTCGAGCAGATGCAGCACGGATGATGGTCGCTTCGCGCTGCCCTTCGTGCGCCTGGACTCGGTAGGCATTCAGCGGGTGCGCCGTTCGGTGCCGGCCTCACGCAACCCGTTCTCGGTGTTCCACCGCGCGATCATTTCCATCGACACGCTGAAGTCGGATCGCTACCTCAACCATCTGCGCAAGCAGCGCTGGGACGCGGTCGTCACTGACGAGTCGCACAACGTCACCAACAAGGGCATCGCTCAACAACCGGCTCGCGGACATTCCGGCCCGTCAGACCGACGCGCTCATCCTGGCCTCGGCCACACCCCACAACGGCAACCCGAAGTCCTTCGCCGAGCTCATCCGTCTGCTGGAACCGACGGCGGTGCGAGCGGACGGCTCCCTTGACGAGGACGCGGTGCGTCGCCTCGTCATTCGCCGTCACCGTCACTCCGACGAGGTGCGCGACGTCGTGGGCGGCCGCTGGAAGGAGCGCCTGACTCCGGTCAACGCCTGGTGGAGCCCTCCCCGGCTGAGGACGCGGTGGCCGGCGAGCTGTCACGCACCTGGCTGCACCGCTCCGACGGCGCCTCAGCACCGGGCGGCCCTAGGCCCGCCGCCCGCGGCGGTGACTCCCTGTTCGCCTGGACCCTAGCCAAGTCCTTCCTGTCCTCACCGGCGGCCCCTCATCCAGACGATCGACGAGCGCCTGGCCCGACGCCGCAGCCGGGCAGCAGCCGGATCCACCCAGGAGCCCTCGGAGCAGTCGCAGGCGCTGGCCCGACTGCGCGAGCTGGCCGTGGAGGCCAACACGACGGCCTCGGGCAAGTACCAGGCGCTGCTGACCGAGCTGCGCCGCATCGGAATCGGCCCCAGGTCAACAGAGCGCGTCGTCGTCTTCGCCGAGCGCATCGCAACGCCTCACCTGGCTGGCCGAGCACCTGCGCGAGGACCTGCCCTGCCCGCCGACGCGGTGCGGGTCATGCACGGGAGCCCGTCCGACGTGGAGCAGCGGAGATCGTGGAGCAGTTCCGCCAGGCCCACACGCCGGTGCGCGTCCTGGTGACCGGCGACGTCGCCTCGGAGGGCGTCAACCCGCACGCCCAGTGCCATGAGCTCATCCACTACGACATCCCCTGGTCGCTCATCCGCATCGAGCAGCGCAAACGGCCGCATCGACCGCTCACGGCCAGAGCGTCTCACCGCAGATCACGACCTGCTGCTGAGCCCGTCGGACCCGCGCTCTCCGGCGACGTCCGGGTGCTCACGCGCCTGATGGAGAAGGAGGATCAGGACACTGGGCCCCTGGGCGACGCCGCCTCCCTCATGGGCCTGTACTCAGGTGAGAGAGGAGGAGCGATCCGCCAGGCGCTGGCGGCCGGGCAGGGACATTGACGACGTCGTCCCCGACGCCGATGACGCACTCACCCTGGATCCCCATGGCGGCCCCTGTTCGCGAAGGCTGACGGGCACGGCCGAGGCCCGGGGCGACGGCGCCGCTGCACCCACCGACGCCGAGGACTCCCCTGCTGATCCGAGCGATCCCGGCGACCCGGCCGGTCCGGCCACCCAGCCTGCTGCCCCGGTGGCGACGTCGACGCTGTACGAAACCCGCTGGACCATCTGCGCCAGGCCCTCACCGAGCTCTAGGAGCGCCCCTGAGGAGCCCAGAGCAGCGCCAGACCGGCGGCGGGGCGTCTCGTGGCGCGAGCACGGCACGCAGCACGTGGTGGAGATGGTGCCCCGGCGGGCGCTACGCCATCGCCCGTCGGTCCTGCCGCAGTCCCACCTGCGTGAGCGCCGCGTCCAGGAGCACCTCGCAGCTGGCGACGACGCAGACGAAGCGGCGCAGTCTTCTCACGGAGGCCCTGAGTGACTCTTTCGACTCCTCCTGGCCGGAGGCCCCACTCACCTGGGGCCGCTGCACCCGGTTCTGGATTGGGCCGGCGACCGGGTCCTGGCCAAACTCGGCCGCTCCTCAGTGTTCGCGGTGCGTGGCGACGTCGACTCACCGACCGTCCTGTTGCTGGGGACGCTGACGAACCAGGCGGGCCGGACGGTGTCGATGGTGTGCGTCAGCACCGCCTTCCCCACCTGGACCTGGCGGCCGCGCAGTCGGAGCCTGGATGCGGGCCGGCCGGTCGAGGCGCAGCCGATCGGGCAGGTGCAGCGACCCCCACCGCCATGTTCGAGGCAGTGGGCATCTCCCGGGAGCTGCGGAACTCCGGGCCCGTGACGCAGACCAGTCTGCTGGAGGCGCTCATCCCTCCGGCGGTGAAGGTGGCCAAGGACCACATGAAGGTGACGGTGGACGCGGCGAGCCGTCAGGCCGAGGCTCGGGTTGAGGCATGGGCGGAGCGCGCGAATACCTGGGATGACGAGGCCGGCCTCCTCATCCAGAACCGCCACCTCGCGCGAGCAGCGGATCACGGTGGCTCAGGAGCGCGAGCCAGGAAACAGCACCGGCCCGCGCACACGCTGGTGCGCCCACTGCTAGTAGTGGTGCCGCAGGACTTCGGGATGGAAGGGGATCTCTGATGGCGGTGTCGGATGCGCTGGTCGTCGGCGAGGACTGGATCAGCGAGCACTACTTCACGACGGACGCCACCAGGAGTCCTTCCTGGCGCGCGTGCTGGAGCGTCGCAAGGAGGAGGCCCTGGAGAAGCCGGCCGATCCCGGCACTGCTCCGACGCCGACGCCTCGTTCCCGGTTCCGTTCTGAGCGTTCCCACCTGGAGGAGCCTGCTGGCGGCCCTTCCCTGCCGACGACACCGGCTCTCGACCGGCGCGGCCCTGAGGCGGCCGGCGAGCCTGATGCGCTCCTGCGCGAGATCCTGGGCTTCACCTCGTCGGAGTACCGCCCGACCGAGCGGGGTCCCGGTGACCCTGGTCAGGCTGGTGGGCGATGAGGCCAGCCTCTGCTGAGGCTGCTGCGGGCCCGCCCGGTGACCACGGTGGAGGACCTGCTGGTCGAGACGCCCCCACGCTCGCTGAGGCCTGGGAGCCGGTGGACCTGGGGACCCCGACGCCCCCTGGTCCTGGAGGGGCCGAGCCGGTGGAGTCGGTGTCTCGGGCGCTGTCGACGCTCATGACGGATGGTCACGGCCCGGCCTTCGCCCTGATCCTGGCGGGCCAGTGGGCGCTGGTGGCGGAGCGGGAGCGGTGGCCGGAGGGCCGCTGGCTGGCGGTGAACGTGCAGCTCGTCGTCGAGCGCCATGAGGCCACGCGCGGCGGCGAGGTGGAGCGGGCCCTGAGCTGCTTGGAGGCCCGCTCTCTGCTGCCGACGGCGGAGGGCGAGACATGGTGGGCGGCCACCTTGGAGGACTCGGCGGCCCACACAGTGGGGGTCTCGAAGGACCTGCGTGAGGGCGTGCGCTCCTCGATTGAGATCATTGCGAATGAGGTGGTGCGCCGTCGCTCTGCGCGGGGGCTGGAGCCGCTGCCCCAGGAGCGGGCGCAGGACCTGGCCCTGCAGTCGCTGCGCTACATCTACCGGATCATTTTCCTGCTGTATGCGGGAGGCGAGCCCCGAGCTGGGGTCCTGCCGGTGGGCGCCGCCGAGTACGACGCCGGCTACGGCCTGGATCGTCTGCGCGAGCTGGCCTTGAGGGAGCTGCATGAGGAGTCGGCCCAGGCGGGCACGCACATCTATGAGTCCCTGGACCGGCTGTTCCACCTGGTCGATGAGGGTCACAACGAGCAGGTGCCGGCCGTGGAGGAGGGCGGCTTCGATGGCCTGGTCTTCCGGCCGATGCGTGCCGACCTCTTCGCCTCGGTGGCGACCGCCCTCATTGACGAGGTGGGCCTGGGCAACGGGGGCCCCTGCTGCGGTGCTGCGCCACCTACTGCTGACCAGCGAGAACGGCAAGAGCGGGCGCGGCTTCATCTCCCTACGTGGAGCTGGTATCAAACCCAGCTGGGCGTCGTCTACGAGGGGCTCATGAGCCCTACTCGGCTCCTTTCGCCACCGAGCGCCTGTGGGAGGTGGCGCCGGGCGGGACGCTTCGAAGGGTTCGTGGTGAAAGCTCGAGGACGTCAGCGAAGGGCCTGGAGGAGAGGACTTCGTGACGGTGGAGGATGAGGTGACGGGCGAGCGCCGCAACGTCACCCATGAGAAGGGCCAGTTCGTCTACCGGCTCTCGGCCCGGGACCGGCAGCAGCTCGGCCTCTTCTACACCCCGGAGGTGCTGACGCGTTTCACGGTGCAGCAGGCGCTGGCCGAGCCTGCTGATCAGGATGGGCGGACGACGAGCGCGGAGGAGATCCTGCACCCTGACGGGTGTGAGCCGGCGCTGGGGTCGGGGCCTTCGCGATTGAGGCGGTGCGCCAGCTGGCGAGCAGTATCTCTCGCGGCGCGAGCGCGAGCTGGGCCGGCGCGTGGATCCTGAGGAGCGCCCCTGGGAGCCTGGCGAAGGTGAAGGCGTATCTCGCCCTGCACCAGGTCTACGGGTGGACCTCAATGCGACGGCGGTGGAGCTGGCGGAGGTGTCCCTGTGGCTGGACACGATGGTGGAGGGGCTGGCGGCCCCTGTGGTTCGGGCTGCGGCTGCGGCGAGGTAACTCCCTGGTGGGGGCGCCGGGCCCTGTACTCCACATCCCAGTTGAAGAAGCGGGCGTGGCTGTCGGCCGCGCCGGTGGCCGAGCCGCTGAGCCAGGTGGCGGCCGTGCTCGACGACGCCGATGCCGCCTCCCGGCACCGGATCGGCGGGGCGCTGGACGTCTCCGGGAGCATCCACCACTTCCTCCTGCCGGCCAAGGGCTGGGGCAGCGCGGTGGAGGTCCCCAGCAGGTGCAGGACCTGGTCGATGCTGAGAGGCTCAAGGTCCTCAAGACCTGGCGCAAGGACATCACAGAGGCACCGAGCACCACCCAGGCGCTGCGGCTGACAGCCCTGGCTCGGCGCGTGGAGGTCCTGTGGGAGATGACCCTGCGGCGCTTGCGGGTGGCGGAGGCCGAAGCCTCTCGGCGCATCAACCTGTGGGGCCGCGAGGCGCAGGCCGATGCCGGTTCAACGGTGTCCCGCGAGGACATCGAGGCGTATCTGGCGGCGCCGGGTTCGGCGTACCGGCGGCTGCGGCTGGTCATGGATGCATGGTGCGCCCTGTGGTTCTGGCCGTTGACCACGGATGTGACCCCGCCGAGCCTGGATGAGTGGCTGGGTGCTCTGGAGGGGCTGCTGGGCAAGCAGGTCAAGGACGCCAAGGGCACCGATGGGACCCTCGTGGATGCTTCCTCCTGGGCGGAGCTGGAGACCATGGAGGAGGTTGGGCTCGGCCTCGCCGGCGCCCGCAAAGTGCAGTCGGTTGTTGACGAGCACGAGTGGCTCACCGTGGTCCAGGAGGTGGCGAAGGCCCAGGGCTTCTTCCACTGGGAACTGGACTTCGCCACCGTCTTCGCCCGCGGCGGCTTCGACCTCCAGGTGGGGAACCCGCCGTGGGTGAGGCCCCGCACCGATGTTGCCGGTCTTCTCTCTGAAGGAGATCCCTGGTGGTCGCTCAGCAATAAACCTCCTGTTACGGTCAAGAAGGAACGCATGCCACGCACCTTGGCTCGTCCTGGAGTCCTGCGCACAGTCCTCGATGGAACCGCTGAAGTCATCGTTCTCTCTGAGCTCCTGAGCGACCCCACCGTCTATCCCCTACTGAGCGGCCAGCCGGATCTCTACCGCGCATTCATGTGCCAAGTCTGGAACCATCAGAATGAACATGCCATCTCTTCCCTTATACACATGGAGACGCACTTTACCGACACCAAGACCCCAGAATTACGTGCCTCCGCGTACCGACACCTGCGACGCCACTGGCAGTTCATTAATGAACTATCACTCTTTGAGATCAAAAGACAACAAGCGCTACGGCGTTCACATTTATGGCACAGACCAGGAGCCATCCTTCCTTCATGCCACATCGCTCTACCACCCCGAGACGGTGACTCGTTCTCTCATGCACGACGGCAGCGGGGAAGAGCCTGGTTTCAAAGACCCACACACCGGAACCTGGGACCTTCGGCCGCATGCCGCCCGCATCGAAACCATAGACAAATCGACGCTGAAAACCTGGCGAACGGTCACAGAATCCGAAAACTGGCATTCGACCCCTATGGTCTCGACAGTCAATTCAGCGGCGTCACGCACACTTACAACATTGGCAACTCAACCGCGTATCGGAAGTCTCAACCTAAAGTTTTCAAGAGGCTGGGATGAGTCCATTGACCGACAAAAAGGACGGTTCACCAAAGAATGGGGTGCAACCTCCTGGAGTGACGCCATCCTCCAAGGCCCCCATCTCTACGTCTCAACTCCGCTGTACAAACAGCCGAACGAATCTATGCTCCACAACCAGGACTGGACATCCACCGACCTGGAAGCACTCCCCGCGAACGCACAGCCTATTACCCAATACAAGCCTGCGGGCGACCGCACCACCTACGATCGCCTCTACACCCACTGGGGCGATTCCCCCGCTCGCAACCACTACCGCACCGCCTGGCGCCGTATGGCCGCAAACACCGGAGAACGGACACTCGCCCCTGCGATCATTCCACCCGGGACTGCACATGTACACCCAATTTGCTCGGCCGGACTCCCCGAAGATACGTCTGCAACTCTAATTCTAGTCAGCGGGATAGCTTCATCACTCCTCGCTGACTTCCAGATCAGATCACGAGCTAGAAACGACATTCACGGCTCAGACTTCTCTCTACTGCCAGCACCAGACTACCATTCTGATATCGCTATCGGAATTTTGCTTCGCACCCTTCGCCTCAACTGCCTCACGGACGCCTACGCCGATCTGTGGGCGGAGTGTTGGAATGAGGCGTTTTTGGATGACTCACCAATTCTGGAGCGTTATGACGAGCGTCCGATTGGCCCGGAGTGGACGGTGGATACACCCTTGCGCCGAGCGGAGGATCGCCGCAACGCGCAGGCGGAGATCGATGTCATGGTGGCGATGATGCTGGGGGTACCGATTGAGGACCTGTGCACGATCTACCGCGCAGTTCGCGGTGCTGTACGACTATGACCATGGCTGCGGCCAAGGCGCCTACGTCTACGATGCGAATGGCCGACAGTTGACGACTCCGGTCCGTCAGGCCTGGGAGAAGCGCCAGCGCCCGACCTCCAACGAGGACATGCCATTATCAGAGCGCACCCACACCCATCCAGGATCCGGCATCTCCTACGTCTACGACCTCCCCTTCAGCATCCGCGACCGCGAATCCGACTTCCGCCGCATCCACACCGCCCTCACAACGAATCGAACTTCAATTACAACCTCCTCCGGCACACCAACAGAAGGGCACCGACCAAATGACACTTAGGTGTTCTCATTGGGTGAGGCTGGTCCGTGTCCGGTGCTGGTGGTTGAGGATGGCCAGAACGGTGGCAGTGATGCTGGTGATGGCTGTTGCTTCTAGGGTGACGCATTGGAGGGCTCTGAAGTGCGCGAGGAGTACGTTGTTCTCTCGGCCAGAGTCTCGCAGGCTCCTAGTGTGGTGTTGTGGGCGTCCTGCTTGACCGCGAGGACCCCTTCCCTTGAACGTGATCCTGATACCGGTCGAGCCACTTCCCACGCACCTCTTGCACGATACTTACCCTCCCCACCGCCCTGACGACCAGCCCGGACGCACACCTGCCCCAGCGAAAAACCTCATTCCTATCCAAGGTGAACAACAAATGCCGCAGCCCCACGTCTCCCCCGCCGAATGGTGGCCAACTCCCTGTCAGCAATGCTCGCGGCCATCGAGATCTACAACAAGCCACGAATGGAGTACCGCGACGAGGTGACAGTGCTGCTGGTGGTCAACGCGTGGGAGTTGGCATTGAAGGCAGCGCTGAAGAAGTCTGGGAGGACGATCTTCTATAAGAAAAAACGTGGCGAGCCTTACCGGACATTGGCAGCCGAGGACGCTCTGAAGCAGGTGGTCATCCATAAGCTCTTCCCCTCCAGTGTCGACGGCAAGGCTTTGGAAGTGAACGTGAGCGCGCTCATCGAGTACCGCAACCGAGCAACCCACCTCTACGCGGCTGACCTCGGCGAGATGGTCTACCCCTTCCTGCAGACGAGCGTCCTGAACTTCCGGGACTTCATGCTCGATCACTTCCACAAGGACCTGGCGGATTCGATTACCTGGCAACTGCTCCCCTTAGGCACCAAGGCTCCGTCGGAGCCAGTGCAATTTATGAAGGCGGGACCGTCAGCCACTGCCGTCGCCGAGGTGCAAGACTTCATCGACGACTTGCGTAAGATCATCGACCAGGCCGAGGCCGACGGCGTCGACATGCAACGGGTGGCAGCCATGTACGACGTACACATGCGTTCGACGAAGGCGGTTTCCAGCGCTGACCTCGTGGTGTCGGTCACCGGAGGGTGAGCGCGTAATCGTGAAGAAGACTGACCCGAACCAGAGCCATCCCTACAACGCCACCGAGACTGCTGACACGCGTCAACGCCAAGCGCGAGGGCGCAAATGAACTCCCTACGACCATCAGGCCCTCTGCTGGAAAGAGAACCTGCGTGACAATCCCCGCATGGCCTGGAAGCACAAAAAGGGGCTGTCGCACAATTGGTCCGGCGACGCGGTGAGGCACATGGCCAACCTGAGCGACGCCTACTACGACAAGGTGCGCTTCGAGTACAGTGAATATCTGCTCAGCAAACGCGAGAAAACCAGTGAGAATCCCGCAACACCACGGCGGTGCAGATCGTGTCCAAGTCCGGTGGTGTGTGCTGGATTGTGGAGCACCTGGGCGCTGCCCACGACGAGCCGGAGCCGGAAGTCCTGCGGGAGGCCATGGGGGAGAAGTGTCTAAGAGCGCCTGGACGCAATCAGGCTGAGAGAGGCCACGCTTCCTAATGCGGGGGATAACCAGGACCTGGGCGAGAGCCTCAGCAGTCTCCGTAGCACTCATAGCCGCCAAGACCAAGCTCAGGATGTCAGTGCAGGCTGCCATGATGGAACCCGCCTCCCTTCGGCACCTCCTCCCGGAACGTCCATGTGTCCTTGCCGGGGAGGGAGGGCTTGGGAAGGAGGTGAGGGCCGTGTCCAAGCCGAAAGGCCGACGCGCACACGTCCGCAAGGGCAAGGTAACGGCCCGGAAGGTGAGCGACATACTGAACTCGATCGCTCGCCTTGTCCGGGCCGTCGGTGTCCTTGTGGATGCCCTCAGCAAGTGGATCGGCTAGGCCATCCCCTTGCTAGGGGAGTCGCCCGGATGGCACCCGGGTGGCTCCCCACCATTATGGCTGACCCCGTTCAGCCCTGTCCACAGACCGACGATACTCATCAGGAGTACCCACGAGACATGGATCCACCTGCGGGGGACACTTCGGTCGTCTGCGGCTCCTGTGGCAGGTCGTGTTGCGCTGGGCTTGATCCGTGCCATCTCAGGTGGTCGGATGTGATGGCAGGTCACGCAACCAGAATGGCACACCTGCACTCCGGTGCCGAGCTGAACTGGATCCGGTAGGTCATGCGAGCTCGAGGCTAGCCTTGACCTCATTCCAGGGGATGGTGCCGTGCTTGGCGATCTCAGCTCGGGCGGCGTCGGCCGCTTCGATGTCCGCAAGGTCCTCCGCAGCCTGGGTAAGCCGCTCCAGGTCATCCGCGTCGATCACCGCCGCTACACGACGGCCACCGCGGGTGAGGAAGACAGGCTCGTGTCTGGCGCGGACGTCGTCGACAATCTCATCGAGACGGCTACGCGCAACAGAGACAGGCAGGTCGGGCATGACTCCAGTATGGGTGAAGGTCGCAGTTTTCACACCTTGTCACCAAGAAGCGACTCAGGCTCCGCTTCTCCCCTATCCTCGCTGCGGTAGCCTCTGATCTGCGGGATCACTCCCGGAACAACGACGATCCACTCAGGGATAGACACATTAGCAGCGTAGTCCCATTGCTTCTCGGCCACCACCGTGCCGCATTCCCTATTTTCAGGATCACCTCGGTGCGAGCATCTTCACTCACACACCGCACCCCTAGAACATGAAATCGACGGCATCATCAACGACCAAAGAATGGCACCATTGTCGACTGAGCCCATCATGACGCCAATCACCTCCAATCAGGAAATACAAGCTAACGTTGAGGAAGCTAGGTAGTCGAGCTACTACGCCACACACCTCCGTTGGCGACACAATCCTAGATACCGCTGGACTTTTCTGCCGGCGAGTACGTATGCTTCTGCTATGGCTAGTTCTGGTGGAGTTGCAGCCGCATTTGGTTTTCGTTATCAGTACGTGGTGACAGTGGATTTAATTCTTGACCTCTACGAAAATCCCGAACTCATGTCCTGGTTCGTCGATGTCGATTTGGAAGGTCAAGACTCGGCCGACATACTGGTGTCTAGAAAAGGATCTAGTTGGGACGAGGCGATACAAGTCAAGGCTTCTCAAGCAGGATCCAGCACGGTCATGGGCGCTCCGGACGTGCGCCGGATTTTCGACTCGCTATCCAATGAGCATCCCACTGTATCCAACCGCCGCCTAGTGACGAACCGCAAACTCACTAATGATCTTGCCTGCGACAGTAATGGTGAACTTTGGTCACGCAAGCCGGGCGAGCACTTTCGACATGATAATTGTGACTTAGGTGCTTTAATTAGACTGCTGTTAGAGCGTATTGCTCGGCTCCGAGAAAGAGGAGCGGGCGGACTGCAGGTCCATCACATTATTCTCGCTCAACTCATTGACATGGTTCATCAACGAGGGTCTGATAGATCTCGGCAGCGCATCACCCTCAACGATGTCAATAGGATCCTTGCTGAACCCGCCGCTTTGCTGGCCGACGCTACCCAGAAGCGTTCCTGGGGAAGAGCTATCCAAATCCCTCGTAGCACCCCTATTTCGCGCCCTGAACTAGATTCATTTATAAGCAGTGAACTGCCTTTGACGACATTGCAGACAGGGAATGTTCATTGCGTAGTTATCTCCGGGTTATCCGGAACAGGAAAGTCTTCGTCTGTAGTGAGATTTGTTCAGGAGCGCATAGAGAACTTCGCGTTCGCACTGTGGATGGATGCGTCTAGTGAAATCTCTCTACAAGCGCAACTCCCGAGGATCCTTAAGGAGTTAGGAGCTTCCGGCGACGGAGGTGACCCGGCAGCAGTATTCACGGCTGTAATGAGCCAGATTCCTGTACCTTGGTTGCTGGTGCTCGACAACGCTACTGACGCTGAAAGCACTGCGAGTTGGGTTCCGCGTAGCGGTTACGGACACGTAGTGATAACAAGCACCAACAACTCTTGGTCGGACAATTTTGCCGCATCTACTACAGTTCAAGGTTTTTCCATCGAAGAGGCTCGTTCATTCTTCGCCGCACGTTTCAATAGGTCTGCCTCAAAATGGAGTAAGGAACAGGAACAGGCATGTGATGAACTGGCCAGGCGCCTCGAATACTGGCCCCTTGCATTGGAACTCGCCACGGCCTGGATCAAGCAACGCGGTGGTGACATAGAAAGTATCTCCGGCTTTGCGGATCGTCTTGACCGTCTCAATTTCGACGATGTCAGTCTTGTGCCTCACGGTTACCCAGCTACTGCGTATCGAGTAGTGATGGATCTACTGAGAGACCTCACCGAAAACGAGAACACCCTTATTATAGGTATTGCCCTCATGGGAGGGCACCACATACCGGTACCCCTCCTAGATTCCTGGATCGCAACGTTAGGTTCTACCCGCGAATTACTCAATGGATTAATGCGCCGTAACGTAGTGACGATGTCACTACACCCCGACCAACGCGGACCTCACGACTACGACGAATTCGTCGATATGCATGATGCAGTCCAACTTATACTGACGCGCTCCCCTGAGGGGATCCCTATCCAGGGGCGCACCCTTATCGCACTGGTTGACGCATGTTCCGATCGAATCAAAGATCTCATTAAAGAACAACGTTTCATTGAGGCAGCAACTCTCCTTCCTCCTATAGATATACTGTTGTCGAGATGTGTTTCCAGTTTCCCTACCGCAGATATACCTGGAGAATGGACCACATTGATGCACAATGTGGGTACACTTGCGGTGGCTCTTGATGGCATGGGCCCCGACCCGAATTGGGCTAGGAACATCGGACGAAGGTGGCTTGAGATCGCGATAGAGATTCGAAAGCAAATCGCCAACGACATTGCTCCTGTCTCAGTCGCCGCTCTGCAAATTGAGACCATCGGAATTCTTGCTTACTTTCTTGATCTACTTCACGAAGATGGAGAACTCCTGCTACTTTCTCGACTTGCTGTCGATTATGGTGAGTCACACGGGGAAGCATTGAATCAGATCGGGACAGGGGTTCCGTGGGCTCTGCGAATGATCAGAGAAGCAGTCGAGAATCGACACCCGGCTGATCGAAAACTACACGAGCGTCTCCATTCGCTTGAGATTGAAACTAGCCAAGGTCAGTGGAAGCATCAAAACCCTTCTCCCCTCATAGAGAAACTTCAGTTAGACATGCTTGAAGCGCTTTCTATGGCCCAGCACGATCATTTTCAGGAGGGAGTCAATCTGATTCTGAAAGCCACTGAGTTGGCATTCAATAAAGGTGTTCTTTTTGCGAAATCTATTGAATTCTTGCTTGATATTGGGAGCCGCGCTGATCATCGCTGTAGTGCAGCGTTCTGCCGACAACCAGCACCTGCGTCAACTCATTATTCAGATCGTCGATGGAGCTTCTTCTTTCGACGACAGCCTCACTCCGAGTCAACGCGCCCGCATGAACATACTCAAAGCAGTGGGAGTAAGGAAGACTGACGACCTACGTCAGGCCACCATCGAGGCTTTACAGGTCGTCGACAACAACCATGAACTCCTCGATTTATGGACTTACACTGCGGAAATTATTGCCAACCAGTATGCGCGACAAGATCAGTTCATTGGTTCCGCCAATGGTTTTACTGTGTTCAATTCTAGCGACGAGCTAATCTACTACGAAGCCATAGATCAGATTCACAACACTCCGATACTGTTTATCTGCAATCCCTGCTTTTATATGATCGACGACACAGGATTACATCCCTTAGGTCATGTCCCATTCGTAGAATCCGGGTTGACTATCACCGCAAACCCAATTGCCGTTCGCCCCATAGCGCATGGATGGCACCTCACTTTGCTGCATGACTACCTCGAGATATATTCCCCAGAAGGACAGCCTTTGGTACAACAGGCCTGTGTTTCACCGGAGTTTACTGATTTGATACGTAAGACGAACGGTGTTCTACTCGTGTACCACGATTACACTAAACCTTTTGACGAGACTTTAACTGCACCTGCAGGATGGATTTCATTTCCACAGAATCCGGCAACTTCAGGGGGTCACAGACGAGGGTGGAGGAGATTATTTTCATGGTTAATTAGGATGAAAATCGGACGTGAATAGCGTTCAGCAGCAAACACAATCACGTCAGGATCGCTCCGCTTATCCGCGCCGGAGTTGAACCGGATCCGGTAGGTCATGCGAGCCCGAAGTCAGCCTTGACCTCGTCCCAGGGGATGGTGCCGTGCTTGGCGATCTCCAGCACGGGAGGCGTCGGCGGCCTCAAGGTCCGCCAGGTCCTCCGCCGCCTGGGTGAGCCGCTCCAGGTCCTCGACGTCGATCACCGCGGCCACACGACGGCCCCGGCGGGTCAGGAAGACAGGCTCATGTCTGGCGCGGACGTCGTCGACGATCTCATCGAGACGGCTGCGAGCAACAGAGACAGGCAGGTCGCGCATAGCCCCAGTATGGATGAAAGTCGCAGTTTTCACGCCTCGTCACCAGAAGCGACTCAGGCTCCGCTTCTCCCTCCCTCGCTGCGGTAGCCTCTGATCTGCGGGATCAATCCCGGAACAACGACGATCCGCACGAGGTGGCGCCGGCCCCGGTAGACACCAATCCCGTGCACCATTCGCCACCATCCACCCCACCGCCCATCACCAGCACGTTCCAGCTATGACGCTCCTCCTCCCTAGCCTCCAGGCCGAACGCATTCGTCGGTCCATCGTCGACTACCTCTCGACGACCTTCGCCCTCACTGACGCCGAGCCGCGGCGTGTGCTCACTCGACTTCCTGGAAGACGAGGGGCAGGGAGTTTTGTCGGCCCCTTCGTCCGCCTGCGCCTGCCCCACTCTGGCCGCGGGTGCCCGCCCCGGGACAACCGACCCGGCAAGCCCGCCGACTGCCCCCTCGACTGGGACCCGGGCCTGCCCCCTTACCAGCACCAGGAGGACTCCTACCGGCGTCTGACCACCAAGGGCGGCCACCGCCCCGAGCCGACCATCGTCACCACCGGCACCGGCTCCGGTAAAACCGAGTCCTTCCTCCACCCCTGTCCTCGACCACGTCCTCGCGCCCGCGCCCAGGGCGTCACCGGCATCAAGGCCCTCATCCTCCTACCCCATGAACGCCCTGGCCTCCGACCAGGCCAGCCGCCTCGCCAGCCTCATCGCTGGCGACCCCGCCCTGGCCGACGTGCGCGCCGCCATCTACACCGGGGACTCCTCCGCCAGCCCCCGCAAGCACGTCACCGCCGACTCCCTCATCACCGACCGCTACATCATCCGCGACAACCCGCCGGACATCCTGCTCACCAACTACAAGATGCTCGACCAGCTCCTCCTGCGCCCCTGAGGACCGCGAGTCTGTGGCGGGCCTCAGCCAGGTCACTCACCTACCTGGTCCTCGACGAGTTCCACACCTACGACGGCGCCCAGGGCACCGACGTCGCCATGCTGCTGCGACGCCTGGGCCTGACCCTGCGCGCCCACCTGCCCGCCGACCACCCCCGCCAGGGAGACCTTCGCCTCCGCCCCGCTCGGCCCCTGTGCCCTGGTGGCCACCTCCGCCACCCTCGGCGACGGCGGCGACCCTCCCAGATGCTCGCCTTCGCCCGTGACGTCTTTTGGAACCGACCTGCCCGACAGCGCCGTCGTCACCGAGACCCGCGCCGACCTCGACCAGTGGGCCGCCACGCACCGCCAGGTGGCCGAGTCCAGGGCCTGGCCGGCCGCGCACTGCGCCTGCGCTCCCTGCCCGGTGAGAACCTGCAGGCCCTGGCCCTCCTCGCCGAGACCGGCTCCCCCAACCCCGAGGAGCTGCTCCGCGGCGTCGTCGCTCACCTCTACGACCTGCCCGAGGAGGTGGAGGACACCCTCGATGCCTCCGGCCTCGCCTCCGCACTCCAGGCCCACCCCGACGTCCTGGACCTGGTGCGCGCCGTCGAGCGCTCCACGCCGCTGGCCGATCTCGCCCGGGACCTCCTGGGCCCCATCCCGGAGTCGGGTCTAGCCCGGAGGGTCCTCTCCGCGATCCTGGCGGCCCTGTCCGTCGTGCGCGCCGGACTCGACGGCAAACCCGACCGCAGCGCAGTCAACGTGGAGGTCACCCTGTGGATCCGGGAAGTTACCCGCGTCGACCGGGCCCTGAGCTCACTGCCCTCCTTCCGCTGGGCCGACGCCGCCTCCGAGCAGACACAGGTCGAGGAGCCCGCACGCCCCGCCCTGTAGCTGCCGCTCCTGCGGGCGCTCCGGGTGGGGCATCGTCCTGGCCCCCACCGGTCAGAAGGAGAAGGACGACCAGACCCACGTGCGCCGCGACCGCAAGACCGGCGACCCCCGCTTCCGGGCCCTCCTGCACGCACCCGGGGAGGACGCCGACTACCGCACCCGCACCGAGGCCGGCGAGATCAACCTGGAGGCCCGCCACCCCGGGCTGCGCTGGTACTCCATCAACAGCCGCGAAATCCTCACCCGCCGCCCGGACCAGGAGAGCACCGAGGCCAAGGAGGGCCTCGTCCTGCCGGTCCTCATGCTCACCGGGGACGAGCGCAGCATCACCGAGGACTCCACCAACGACGTCTGCCCCTCCTGCGGGTCCAAGGACTCCATCCGCTTCCTCGGCTCGGCCGTCGCCACCCTCCTGTCGGTGTCCCTGACCACCCTGTTCGGCGACGACGCCCTCGACAACACCGAGAAACGCGCCCTCATCTTCACCGACTCCGTGCAGGACGCCGCCCACCGCGCCGGCTACGTGAACCAGCGCTCCCACACGATGAGCCTGCGCTCGGCCCTGCGCGGGGCGCTGCGAGCGGAGATGCCCATCGAGGAGTGGGCCGAGGCCGCCCTCGACGACGCCCAGGCCAGCGCCTTCGACCGCTACCGGCTGGTCCCCGCAGCCCTGTCCGAGCACCAGCGCTTCAAGCCCTACTGGGACCCGAAGGCCCCGGCCTCCAAGCGCAGCCGGGCCAAGCCGCACGTGCGCCGTCGGCTCCTGTTCGACATCGCCCTGGAGGTGGGGCTCCAGTCCACCTACGGGCGCACCCTGGAGGCCACCGGCTCGGTGACCGTCCATGTGAGCGCCGGGCGCGCCAACGCCCTGGTGGCTCTGGCCCGTCAGGCCCTCGGCACCGACCAGCAGGGCGTCCTCGACGGCTTCAAGGACACCAGCGACGCGGCCCTGCTCGCCTGGGTGCGCGGCACCCTGGAGCACATGCGCCGCGAGGGTGCCATCGACCACGAGTGGCTCTCGCGCTACAAGAGCGACGACGGCAAGCGCCTGTGGATCTGGTACAAGCGCAACCGTCACCAGGGACAGCCGGCCTTCCCCACCGGGCGCACCGCCCCGGCTTTCCCCCAGGTCGGCGGCGGCCTCGACACCCTGCAAGTCGGCCTTCGCGCCGGCGGGCTCCTCAAGTCCTGGTACGCCACCTGGACCCGCAAGTGCCTGGGGGTCGTGCCCACCCACGCCTCCCGCCTGGCCTGCGCACTCCTGGCCCCACCTGGCCGAGGCCGGGATCCTCAGCGTCACCACCACCGACTCCGGAGGCACCGTCTACGGGCTGCCGGCCCGGCCGCGTCGTCGTCTCCCCGCTACGTGAGACCACGCGCGAGGCCCCTGCTCCTGGTGTGCGACACCTGCCGCCCCAGCCCCGCCCGCCGCCATCGCCACCGTCGATCGGGCTCGACGCCGCCCCCTGCCTGGCCGCCACTTGCCCCGGCCACCTGAGGGCCCAGCCGCACCCGGCGGAGAAACTTCACCGCAGCATGTACGCCGGGGCCCATGTGCGCCGGGTCGACTCCCACGAGCACCTCCTGCTCGACGCCAAGGAGCGCGCCGACGTCGAGACCGGGTTCAAACGCCCCACGCAGGTGCCCGGAGACCCCAACGTCCTCGTGGCCACCCCACCCTGGAGATGGGTATCGACATCGGGGACCTGTCCACCGTCATGCTCGGTTCCCTACCGGCCACCGTCGCCTCCTACGTGCAGCGGGTGGGCCGCGCGGGCCGCCGCAGCGGCTCGGCGCTCGCCCTGGCTTACGTCCCCGGCAGGCGCAGCCAACTCCCGATCCTCGACGCCCCGGATCGGCTCCTCAACGGCTCCGTCGCGCCGCCGTCGACCTACCTGGGGGCCGAGGAGATCCTGCGTCGCCAGTTCCTGGCCTCCGTCATCGACACCCTCGCCCGCGAGAACCACCCGGCCATCCCCTCCGGCGGTCACGGCGGCGGCACCGCGAAGACCGCCCTGGGCGCCACCGGCGAGGGCTCGCTCATCACCACACTGTGCGAGCGGATCGAGCGCGACGGCGCCCTGCTGGTGCAGGCCTTCACCGCCACCTTCCAGGAGCGCACGCCAGCGCTCGACCGGCTGAGCAGCTGGGTGACCCAGGACGCCGGCGCTGGGCCCCGGGAGATGCTCCAGCGCGCCGCGGCCGAGCACCGCGCCGAGTCCGAGCAGCTCCACCGCCAGGAGCGCCAGATCCGTGAGGCCCTGCCCGAGCTCAAGGTCGCCGCCGAGCGCCCCAACGCCACCGAGGAGGACACGCGAGCCCATCGCGCCGCTGAGGGAGCCCGGAAGGCGGCCGAGTCCCGGATCCTCGACCTGGACCGTGAGCACTGGGTCTCGGCCCTGGAGCGCCACGGCGTCCTGCCCAACTACACCCTCATTGACGACTCGGTGCGCCTGTCCGCCCGCGTCTCCTGGCGAGACCCGGACAGCGACGAGTTCCACTCCGAGCCCTGCGACGTCGACAGGGCCTCTGTCCACGCCCTGCACGAGTTCGCCCCCGGCGCCACGTTCTACACCCGCGGCCTGGAGATGGAGATCGAGGGTATTGACGCCTCCGACCTGAGCGACCAGGCCCAGTGGTGGTTCTGCTGCAAGGCCTGCGGCTACATCGACGTGCGCGAACCGCAGGAGACCCGGCCCGCCGCGCCCACGGAGTGCCCCAGGTGCCGTGACACCGACATTGCCGACGTCGGACGAGCCCGGCAGGTCCTGCGCCTGAGCCGGGTCTTCGCCGACGTCTCCCAGGACGACGCCCGCATCGGGGACTCCAGCGACGAGCGGCTCCGCACCCACTTCGAGGTCCTGCCCCTGGCCGACTTCGACCCGACCCGCGCGGTGCGCCAGTGGAACGTGGAGGCCTCCGGGTTCGGGGTGACCCGCTACCGCGGCATGAACCTGCGCTGGCTCAACACCGGGCGGCCCCTGGCCGGTCAGAGCGTCGACCGGGTCTCCGGCAACGCCCTCTCCTCGCGGGACTTCCGCCTGTGCGAGGCCTGCGGCAAGCTCGACACGGACACGCGGGCCTCCTCCGCCCGCGAGCACCGGCCCTGGTGCCGCTACCGCAGCGACTCCGCCGAGCACGTGATCGCCGTCGACCTCATGCGCGAGCTGAGCACTGAGGCGCTCGCTTTTTGTCCTGCCGCTGGGTTTCGCCACCGACCGGGTGGGGGTGGACTCGCTGGCCTCCGCGATCCTCCTGGGACTGGAGATCACCACCGGCGGCTCCCCCGACCACCTGGGCATCGCCTGCGTCCCCCACCCCGTGGCCGGCGGCGCCCCCGGTGAGACTCGTCCCGCCCTCCTGCTGCACGACACCGTGCCCGGAGGCACCGGTTACCTCACCGACCATGACGACTCCAGCCGGCTCTGGAACCTCCTCATCCGCACCGGCCAGCACCTGGAGAGCTGCCCGTGCCGCGCCGAGGGCAAGGACATGTGCCCGGACTGCCTGCGGCCCCACGCCGTCTCCGCTGAGGTGACCCGCGCCGCAGCCCTGCACGCCATCGGCCAGCTCCTGAGACGGGAGAACAACAGCGCCCAGGACACCGAGGGCGTGTTCGCTGAGCTCGACCCGGAGGTCCCCCTGTGGGAGGTCACCGACGAGGCCGTACGCGCCGGCACCGGGGAAAGCCCCCTGGAGGTGCGCTTCCGCGCCGCACTCGCCGAGCTCCTGGACAAGAAGATGGCCGTGCGCACCACCAGCGACCCCTCGGGTGCTCCCGCGTTGGAGATCGACGGGGCCGCTGGCGGATCCGCCCCAGTCTCGACGCCCGGGCACCCGCCCCGACTTCACCTGCCTGCGCCCCAGCGGCCGCAGTCCCATCGCCATCTTCACCGACGGCCACCGCTACCACGCCAGTCGCGCGCACAACCGTCTCGCCGACGACGCCGACAAACGTGCACACCTGCGCGCCGCCGGCTACCGGGTCATCTCCGTAAGCGTCGAGGACCTGGTCGGGCCGTGGAACCCGGCCTGGCTGAATGAGGCTACCGTCGCCCAGCTCAAGAACGGCTCCCTAGGGGCCTCGCGCGCCGGCGGCGTCACCGACCCGGCCATCGACGCCTGGCGCGGCGGGCCAATGGCGCTGCTGGAGACGATGCTCAGCGATGACAACGAGGACCCCGAGACCAGTCCGACCACCGCCGCCCTGGCGGCTCTGGCCGACTCCGCCTGGGGGCCGCTCATCGTCGGTGCCGCCGGCCACCTTCCCCTGGGGCAAAACGCGTCCCTGCGGTACTCCTCCACCCAGGGCGCCGGGGCGGAGCCGCTGTGGGAAGCGTTGCGGGTGCTACATCCTGAGGCCGAGCTGCCCGAGCCGGCTGGTGCTGCTGATGCCGCAGGCGCTCCCGCGGCGTCGAAGCACTCCGGTTCGGTCTTCGCTATCCCCCACCTTGCCCTGGCGGTCCAGCTCACCGGCGCCTCCACCACGGGGATGGCCCTCGTGCTGGACGACTCCGATGAGACTTTGGGGACTCCCGAGCACCCGGAGGCCTGGCTGGCCTGGCTGCGGCTCAGCAACGTGCTCGCCCTGGCTCAGGTGCCCGTGGACATCACCACGACCAGCCGGGCCCTGGCCGAGCTGCGTGCCCGCGCTCAGGCCGAGGTTACTGTGGCCGACGTCGCCGGCAGTCCGGCCGCCATGAGCGATCTCGGTTGGGACGACGTCGACCAGGACCTCACCCCCGAGCCGATCCTCACCCTGCTGCCCCATCTGGCTGCGGCCGGCCTCCCCCACGAGGGCGACGGCGTCGAGGTCGGCGGCATCATGACGGACCTGTCCTGGGCTGCGCCCAAGGTTGCTGTCCTCGCCGAGCCGCTGGACGGCGACGAGGAAGCCCTGACGGCGGCCGGCTGGCGCGTCATCGTCACCGGCGACGATCCGGCCCGCACCGCCACCGATATCTGCGCGCTCATCCCCGAGCTCCTGGAAGGACACTGACATGGCCACGATCCTGTTGCCCAGCAGCAAGACGAAGGACGCCACCGCCAGGACCCCTCCCTCAGGGCGAAGATCGGGCCGTTCATCAGCAAGCTGTCCACCATGTCCACGAGCTCGGGGCTGCACCTGGAGCCCATTCGTGGATCGCGGGACCGGCGTGTGCGTACCGCGCGCGTCACCGACTTCTACCGGGCCGTCCTGTTCGAGCTCACCGCCGACGGCGAGGTCGTCTACGTCATTCACGGCATCTGGCCACATGACGAGGCCATCAAGATTGCCGAATCCGTCACCGTCCACGTCAATCCCCGCAATGGCATCACCGAGGTCGTCAACGTCGGGGACCTCATCGGCCTGGATCCCCGCGCCGTCGAGGGGCGCGGCGCACGGCCCAGGCCGAGCTCCGCCGCCGCCAGCGCGAGGCCGATGAGCTCGCCCGCGAGACGGCCCGCATCCAGGCCGCCAACGCCGAGGCGCGCCGTCGCAACGAGGAAGCCGCCAGAGGAGCCGACGCCGTTTCCGCGCCCGCAGGCACCTGATACTGAGCCGGTCGCAACAGGGAGCCAGCAGGGTGAAAGAGGAACGGCAATCGGAACGGCGGTCAGGGCCGCTGCCGTGCCGGGCGCCGTCGTCGTTCCCAGCCGGGACCAGGCACCGGTGTGGCCCGACGGACTCACCGTGGAGATGCTGCACGACGAGGCTCGGCATTGACGTCCGACTCGGCGCAGCGGCACTGGCGGCGCAGCGCGAGTCCCAGGCTCCTCGACCTGGCTTCCACCGCCCGGGTGTCCTGGCAGGGCGAGGCGCTGCTCAACCTGGCTACAGGGGGCGACGATCGAGGAGATCCGTGAGGGACTTCGGACTACGGCCCTCGCGAGACGTCGCCGCAGAGCCCACCGACGCCGACCTCATCGCCGGTCTGCGCACTCGCGCGGCGCGCTCGACCTTCACCTGGTTGGAAAGCGACGAGGACCTGCGCCGCGCCATCGAGGGGCTCAGACTCGCCAGTGGCGGGCTCTTCCTGCACCCCCAGCAGCGGGCCCTCGTGGAGCGGCGCGCGAATGGCTCCCATGCGTGTCTCGGGCGGCGCCGGAACCGGGAAGACCGTCATTGCCGTGCACCGCGCCGTCGAGCTGGCCAAGCGGGATAAGGCTGGCGGGCAGGAGCCGCGGATCCTGCTGACGACCTACACTCGCAACCTCGCCGACGACCTGCGCCGCCAGGTTGCCCAGCTCGATCCACGGCTGCCCTTCACCGAGAAGCTGAGCGAGCCCGGAGTCATGGTCAGCGGCCTGGACCGGGTGGCGCGCATGATCCTCCAGCAGGCCGGGACCAAGATCTCCCCCATCGCCCAGGAGGTCATCGGCCAGCCGCGCGGGCGAGTACTCACCTACCCCAGGGAGAATGTGTGGCAGGAGGTCCTCACCCTCATGGGCGATGAGCTGCCCGAAGGGCTGCGCTCCGCCGACTTCCTGGAGTCCGAGTACGAGCTGATCGTGCTGCCCCAGCGCGTGACGACTCTCAGGCAGTACCTGCGCGTGCGCCGCCCCGGTCGGGGCGTGGCCCTGGACCGGTCCAAGCGGGCCGCCGTGTGGAAGGCGATGGAGCGCTACCGGGACCGCAGCGCCGACCTGGGCGTAACCTCCTTTGACGAACAGCTTGCCCTGGCCGCAGCCTGGCTCGACCAGGAGGCAACCCTCGGCACGCCCCGACCTTTCCGACACGTGCTCGTCGATGAGGCGCAGGACCTCACCCCAGCCCATCTGCAGCTGCTGCGGGCGCTGGTGGAGCCCGGCCCAGATGACCTGTTCCTGGCTGAGGACTCCCACCAGCGGATCTACGGCAAGAAGATCACGCTGAGCCATTACGGGATCCAAGTGCGCGGGAGGTCGCGGCGGCTGACGCGCAACTACCGCACCACTCGTCAGAACCTCGATGTCGCCTTCGGGATCCTCGATCCCGGCACCTATGAAGACATGGAGGGACAGGCCGAGGAGCACCACTACGTCTCACCGCGCTCCGGACCCGAGCCACTGCTGCTGCACGCCACCGACCGCGCCGACGAGCTGAGCAAGGCCGCTGAGCTGCTGACGGTGTGGCTGGAGCAGGACCGGGACAGTGAGGACAGCGCCCCGGAGAGCATCGCCATCCTCGTGCGTGACCGCTACCAGCGCGACGCCGTCGTCAATGGCTTGGCGCAGCACGGGATAGAGGTGCGCGCCGTGGACCGGGAAGCAGCTGGTCGGGGCAGGCCCGTGGTCATGACGATGCACCGCGCCAAGGGCCTGGAGTTCCGCAAGGTACTGCTCTTCGACGTCTCGAAGAACGCGATCCCTCGGCCGCTGCGGGACCAGCAGTACTCCGACGCAGACGGCGACGACGCCCTCCTGCGGGAGCGCTCACTGCTGTACGTGGCCGCGACCCGCGCCCGGGACCAGCTCGCCATCTCCTGGAGTGGTGAGGCCAGTCCCCTCATCACCGCCCTCGCACCGTAGGCCCAGGCCCTCGCACCGCACCGTCCTCGTTCGGGAACGTACTCGTCCCGCGAGACTGCGTTCTCCCGCAAACGACTGCGGGCGGACCCCAGTCGTTTGCAGGAGAGTACGTTCTGGACGGAAAACGCAGTCCTCGACGCACATAGCCGACCGCTCTGCACCGCCGGAACGCCGGACCGCATAGCCCCGGCCCGAGGAGGCACCACGAGGCTCGAGAACTGAGCCTCCGGGAGCAGAGCCCGGCCTCTCAAACCCCCTCAGGCACGTCCGCGCGCGCTGTGCAACCTGGGCGCGCCTGTGCATACATCAGGCACACCGCGTACGCCCCCAGGCGAAGCGCTGCCACCCGCTCGCCCCATATCCTCCCCGCCCCTCCCAGGGGCCTTCGAGGCCGCTACGCCGGGCACCCCAGCCTCTCAGGAGGGGTTTCGGGCTGATCTTGGGCAAAGCCCGCAGGAGCACTGAGCAAATTCCCAAAATCAACCGAGCAACCCCTGAGAGCCATGTGGGCCTGACGTCCTGCATGTGGGGTGTGCGTCACCACGACTCTCATCCGGTGTCCGAATGGTGTTCGCGCGCATTGACGTTGTACGGTTGGCCCCGACATATTTGACCAGGAAGAGCGCGCCCACGTGCGCGCCGTGACACGTTGGAGGGGGTCGAGCCTATGGGGCGCGGCCGTCAGAAGGCCAAGGCAACCAAGGTTGCCCGTAAGCTCAAGTACTTCAGCCCGGAGACCGATTACAAGGCTCTGGAGCGGGAGCTCGTCTCAGCGTCCTCGGGATCCGAGCCTGATGACGAGATCGACTACGAGGAACTGGCCGCCAAGTATGCCGTCGACGACGACGACTGGGACGAGGGCGGCAGTAGCCCCACCCCAGTCTGGGAGGGCCGGAGGACGCACCTACCGGCCCTTCAGCGCGCCTACCAGCGCGTGAGTCGAGGCTGTCGGCAGCCATCCGTGTCACTCTCGGCGACTCTTCACTCCTGCCCCGATTCGCCTGCGTCGCATCGACCCAGGTCAGGGCGGTGCTGCCCTGGCGCCCCGCTCCGGAACCGACCCAGTCGGGATTGAATAGTCGCCAAGCGTGACACTTCGTGGCGTCAGGCCCCCGTCGGACGCATTCCGCATCCGGCGGGGGCCTCGCTGCTCGTGCTTACGGCACCCCGCCTCTCAGGAGGTCCGGTAGGCGCCGTGGATGTCGACAGCGCCCCCGTCGACGCCCTTGGTGCCGGAGACGACGCGGTCCTGCGCCTCGTACGTCCTGGCCTCGTGCACCTCGCCGAGCACCCAGGCGGGGATATCGGATCCCTCGGCCACCCGCAGAATAGCGTCGACCGCGCTGGGGTCGACGACGGCAACCATCCCCACGCCGAGGTTGAGCGTGCCCTCGAGGTCCTCCCACGGCACCGAGCCGAGCTCGCGCACGGTGGAGAAGACCGGCGGCACCGTCCAGGAGGCCCGGTCGACGTCGGCGATGAGCCCGGCTGGCAGGACCCGGGCAACGTTGGCGGCCAGTCCCCCGCCGGTGATGTGGGACAGGGCGTGGACCGGCCCCGGGGCGGCCGGCGAGGACAGGGTCTCCAGCATGGCCAGGCACACGCGGGTGTAGAGGCGCGTGGGCTCGAGCAGCTCCTGGCCCAGGGTGCGCCCGAACTCGGGAACCTCGCGCTCCAGGTCCCAGCCGGCGTGCTCGATGACCCGGCGCACCAGGGAGTAGCCGTTGGAGTGCAGGCCGGAGGAGCCCAGGGCGACCAGGACGTCTCCGGCGTGCACCTTCTCCGCACCGAGCATCCGGTCGGCCTCGACGACCCCAGTGGCGGCACCCGCGACGTCGTACTCGTCGGGGGCCATGAGGCCGGGGTGCTCGGCGGTCTCCCCACCCAGCAGCGGGGTTCCGACGGCGGCGCAGGCCTGGGCGACGCCGCGCACGATGTCCGCGATCCGCTCGGGGACCACGTGCCCGCAGGCGATGTAGTCGGTCGCGAGCAGGGGCCGGGCCCCGACCACGACGATGTCGTCGACGACCATGCCCACCAGGTCCTGGCCGATGGTGTCGTGGATGTCGAGGGCCTGGGCGATGGCGACCTTGGTCCCCACACCATCGGTGGAGGCGGCCAGCAGCGGGCGGCGGTAGTCGCGCAGGGCGGAGACGTCCACGAGCCCGGCGAAGCCCCCGACGCCACCGACGACGGCCGGGGTCATGGTGGCGGCCACCGCGTCCTTCATGAGCGCGACGGCCCGGTCCCCGGCGGCGGTGTCGACGCCGGCGGCGGCGTAGGTGATTCCCGGGGCGGACTGCTCGGGCTGCTGGGTCATGTGGTGGCTCCTTGAGGACTCGGGTCGGAAGGTGCGGTGGTGGACGGTGGCGAGGTTGGAGCGGGTAGCCGGCGCAGGTCCCCGGCGGCTGACCGGGGCCGGCCAGTCAGCGCGCGGCCGGCCGCCCCGGGCTACGACGTCGTCGAGCCCAGGGGCTGCCGGAGGCCAGGTCCGGGCGGGTGATGCTGCCCGGCGGTATGGTTCGCGCGGCGTCGTCGGCCTTCTCGCGGCGCCGTCCGCGGTAGGCGGTCGGGACGCGGCGCACCGGGATGGTGGCGGACTTCAGGCTGCGCACCGGCGGCGGGATCGGGTAGTCGCCGGTGAAGCAGGCCAGGCACAGGTCGTCGGCCTTCTGACCGCTGGCGGCCACCATGCCCTCGACGGACAGGAAGCCCAGGGAGTCGGCGCCGATGGACTCGCCGATCTCCTCCACGCTCATGCCGGTGGCGATGAGCTCGGCGCGGGTGGCGAAGTCGATGCCGTAGAAGCAGGGCCACATGACCGGCGGGAGGAGATGCGCACGTGGACCTCGGCGGCGCCGGCCTCGCGCATCCGCACCAGGGCCCGCTGGGTGTTGCCGCGCACGATGGAGTCGTCGACGACGACGAGGCGCTTGCCCTCGATGACCTCGCGCAGGGGGTTGAGCTTGAGGCGGATGCCGAGCTGACGCAGGGTCTGGGTGGGCTGGATGAAGGTGCGCCCCACGTAGGCGTTCTTCACCAGGCCCTGACCGTAGGGGATGCCGGAGGCCTGCGCGTAGCCGATGGCGGCAGGGGTGCCCGACTCGGGCGTGGCGATGACGAGATCGGCCTCCACCGGGTACTCGCGGGCCAGGGCGGCACCCATCTCGTTGCGCGAGGCGATGACGCTGCGCCCGGCGATGCGGGTGTCGGGGCGGGCCAGGTAGACGTACTCGAAGACGCAGCCGGCCCGGCGGGCGGTGGCGAAGCGCGAGGAGCGCACGCCGTCCTCGTCGATCTCGATGAGCTCGCCTGGCTCGACCTCGCGCACGAAGGTGGCGCCGACGATGTCCAGGGCGGCTGTCTCGGAGGCCACGGCCCACCCGTTCTCCAGACGCCCGAGCACCAGGGGTCGCACCCCGTGCGGGTCGCGGGCGGCGTAGAGCGTGCCCTCGTCCATGAAGACCAGGGAGAAGGCGCCGCGCAGCATGGGCAGGACCCGGCGAGCGGCCTGGTGGACGCTCAGGGGTGCCGGTGCGCTGTAGGCGGCGTCGAGCTCGGCGTCGTCGGTGATGCCGGAGGTGAGGATGTCGGCGGCCGAGTCCCAGCCCTCCAGGGCGCCGTGCTCGGAGACGAGGTTGAGCAGGGCGGCCAGGACGGCGGTGTCGGTGGAGGAGCCGCGGCCGAGGCTCGCCGCTGAGGTCCTCCCCGGAGGTGGCGTGCACGGCGTCCATGAGGCTCACGGGTGTTGGTGAGGGTTGCCGTTGTGGACCAGGGCGAGGGTGGAGCCGGCCGCCGGGCCAAGCATCGGCTGGGCGTTCTCCCAGGTGGTGGCACCCTGAGTGGCGTAGCGGACGTGGCCCACGGCCATGTGACCGGTGAGATTGGACAGGGCCTGGTCATCGAAGACCTGGGAAACCAGACCGAGGTCCTTGTAGACGAGGATCTGGGAGCCGTTGGAGGTGGCGATGCCGGCCGACTCCTGGCCGCGGTGCTGGAGGGCGTACAGGCCGAAGTAGCTCAGGCGGGAGACGTCCTCGCCGGGGGCCCACACACCGAAGACGCCGCACTCCTCTCGCGGCGAGGGCTCGAGCTCGTCGGAGTGGTCATCGGGCAGAGCAGTCAGGCCGGGGACGGTCTCGGGATGGTCGAAGGCGGTCTGCGAGGGGTTCTCACCGGTGCGCACGCGCACAGTCTGTCACGACCGGAGGGGTCCTGCCCATCGGCGGGCACTGACAGGTGCCTGTGGCACGCGGCTTCAGCTGCGTGATTCCGGGGTCTTGGAGAATGTCGACGCGTACGGCAATTGAATTCTGAAGGTTCCCGGAGGGCCCTGCCCGCGTGTCTCTCGCCCGTTCCCAGCCCCGCCGGGGTCAGCTCGCCGCAAGGAGCTGGAAGCGGATACCGGCGGCGGGGTCGGCCGACAGGAGGCGGACCCGCACGCGCTCGCCGACCGGGAGGCGGTCACCGGACTGCCCGATTCCCCGGCGGACCTCGGTGACGACGGCGGGCTCGGTCAGGACGAGCTCGCCGCGTCCCTCGCGCTCGGAGGTGATGACGCCGTCGAAGACCTCGTCCTCATGGCCGCGCAGGACCAGGGCCTCCAGAGCGGTCAGGGCGCCGCGACCGATGGCCCGGGCGCGCTTGCCGGTCTGCTCCATGATGCCGGGCAGGTCGGGCAGGGCCTGGAGCACCCACTCGGGCACGGGCGCCTGGGCGCAGGCGGCGATGCAGACCTCCTCGCCGTAGCGGTCCACGAGGCGTCGCAGCGGCGCGGTGACGTGGGCGTAGCGGGCGGCGATCGCGGAGTGGACGGCCTCCTCGGCGTCGGCGGCCTCGTCGTCGGCCGGGACGCCGACGCCGCCCGCACCGAAGGCGAGGTAGCCCGAGCCGCGGAAGAGGGACATGGCCTGGTCCATGAAGGCGGCATGAGCGGGCACGGCGTGGTCCAGGCCGCGCACGAGCTCGGAGTAGGGCTGGGCTGCCGGCCAGTCGATGCCCAGAGCCGCGGCGACGCGCCGCAGGCGGGCGTAGTCCTCAGGGCGCGCCGGCGGCAGGGTCCGCAGGATGCCGACGCCGCACTCGACCATGATCCGGGCGGCGCACATACCGGTGAGCAGGGAGATCTGGGCGTTGTACTGCTCGGCGGGCACGGGCACGCGGTAGGCGAGCCGGTAACCGGACGGGCCAGGAGCCTCGGCGGACTTTGAGTCCTTCGCCGACCCTGCTGCCTCGGTCACCTCGACGACCTGCTCGGGCGTGGTCATGCTGATGCCGCCGCGGGCGACCTCGCGTTCCAGACGCAGGCGGCCGATCTCGGCCAGGAGCCCGGGCAGGTCGGTGGGAGCCGACGACGGCAGGGTGCCCTCGCCGTCGATGGCGGCCTGGACCTGACCGTAGGTGAGGCGGGCCCGCGAGCGCACAAGAGCGCGCTCGACGCGGGCGGAGACGACCTCGCCGCGGGCGTCGAGGTCGATGGTCCACAGGCAAGCCGGGCGATCCACGTCCTCCAGGAGGGAGGCGGCGCCGTGGGAAAGGACCTCGGGGTGCAGGGGCGTGGCGGCGTCTGGGGCGTAGATGGTCTCGCCGCGGCGGCTCAGCTCGGCGTCCAGGGCACCACCGGGGGTCACGAAGGTGGCCAGCGAGGCGATGGCGTAGTGGATGCGGTAGGTGGCCGCCGATCCGGGCGCGTCCCCGACCGACGTGCCCGCAGCCTCGCTCCAGGCAGGAAGTCGTTCCAGGAGCACTGCCTGGTCGAGGTCCATGGAGCCGGGCGGGTCGATGGTGACCAGTTCCAGGTCACGGGCGTCGCGGGCGCCGTCGGCCAGGAGCCGGGCGGGTCCGTCCTGGGCCCAGGAGGTGGCGGCGGCCTCGGCCTCGGCAAGGGCCTCAGGCGGGAAGGCGGTGGGCACCTCGTGGCGAGCGCGCAACTCGTCCAGGGCGCGGACGACCTCGGCGGGCGGGGCGGTGTAGGTGCTCAGGCGCTTGCGACTCATGGGACGAACCTACCGGCGGCGACCCCTGGCGCGGACATCAACAGGCGGATAGGGCCGGGATCAGCCCAATGTGTCACTGGCGGAGACTTTTCGGACTGGGTACGCTCCGCAGCCAACCGGTCAGGAGGCTTCTGCGCAGGTCAGAGCCTTGCAACCTGAAGTCCGATGCGAAAGAGCGCGTGGAAAAGTCGCCATCCGTGACATTTCTGCGCCCCGCGCGGGCGGCCCAACAGTCCGTGACACCTCGGGACATGGGTGACAGTCCCCACGAGTCCGCAGAGAAGCCCCGGTTCGCAGAGCAACAGTCAGGATCGGAGCGGCGACACAGCGGTGACCATGCCAACGCCGGTCGGTCCAGACCGAACAGGCTTTCAGAGCCTGACCAGCGGCAGGTAGGCGGACAGGTCGCAGCGCTCGCCAGAGGCCTGGAGGGCGCCGCTGTCCAGGGCGTCCTGCCAGGTCAGGCGGCCGGTGGCCAGTGCCAGCCAGGTGGGGGCGTCGGTCTCGACGACGCTGGGCGGGGATCCCCCTGCGATGGACGGTTCCAGCGACGGCCTGGGTGACTCCGAAGGGCGGGACCCGTACCTCGACCGAGCGCCCCGGGGCGCAGGCGGCGAGCTCCTCAAGCGTGTAGCGCACGGCAGTGGCTGCCGTCCGACGTCGGGCGGCTCGGTCAGCCGGGCTGACGGAGCCTCGGCGCTTCCCACCGGGGTCTCCTGGGACTCGTCCTGCTCCTGGACCCACTGGCGCAGGGCCTGGGCACCCGCGGCGGGGTCGATGCGTCGTCTAGCAGCCATGATGCGGAGCCTATGCCGCGACCAGCGCAGAGTCCGAGCGCGTGAGCTCATAACGACGAGGACGGCCCGCCCAGATGGCGGACCGTCCTCGTGACAGGAACCGGGAGCCGGATCAGGCGGCGGGCCGCGCCGCGGCACCATCCTTGCTGCCCTGGTGACGACCGAGTCCCTTGAGGAGGATGACCAGCGCGGTGCTCACCACCGCCCCGGCCAGGATCGCCAGGAGGAAGCCGCCGAAGTTGGTGATGGCGAAGGCGACGAACACACCTCCGTGGGGCGCGCGCGAGCCGACGTGCATGCGCCATGGTCATCGCGCCCGTGACCGCACCGCCGGCCATGGTGGCCGGGATGACGCGCAACGGGTCGGCGGCGGCGAAGGGATGGCGCCCTCGGAGATGAAGGACAGCCCCAGCAGCCAGGCGCTGCGCCCGTTCTCCACCTCAGCCTTGGTGAACAGCCGCGAGCGCAGGAAGGTCGCGGCGGACATCGCCAGCGGCGGCACCATGCCGGCGGCCACGACGGTGGCCATGATCTCGTAGGGGGCGGTGTTGGCAGGCGCTGGCGGCGGACAGGCCCGCCGTACCGAACAGGTAGGCGGCCTTGTTGACCGGCCCGCCCAGGTCGAAGCACATCATGAGTCCGAGGATGATCCCCAGGAACACGGCGGAGCCTCCCTGAGACATGGAGGTCAGCCCGTCCTGCAGGGCGGTCATGAGGGAGGCCAGCGGCCGTCCCAGCAGCATGTACATGACGGCGCCCACGGCCAGCGTGGTGCCCAACGGGATGATGACCACGGGCATGAGCCCACGCAGCCAGGCCGGAACGTTGAGTCCGGTGAACCAGGCGGCCACATAGCCGGCGAGGATGCCGCCGATGAGGCCGCCGATGAATCCGGAGCCAACCGACACGGCGATGGCGCCCATGGCGAATCCGGGGGCGATGCCGGGCCGACCGGCCAGGCCGAAGGCGATGATAGCCGGCCAGCGCCGGGACGAGGAAGTTCATGGCCGCCTGCCCCAGCAGGAAGAACACAGAGCCGAGATAGAGCGTCAGTCCGAGCCGGCGGCGCCCTCCACGGATCCGGGCAGGGCTCCACAGGGCTGTAGTCGTGCGCGACAACCTCGGCCACGGACTTGTCGGCGCCCTCGGGCGTCAGGGCGATGTCGTACCCGCCCAGGAGGAAGCCCAGGGCGATGAGCAGACCACCGGCGGCCACGAAGGGAATCATGTAGGACACGCCGGTCATGACCGAGCGCTGAAGGCGCCGCGCCCAGTGCTCGGAGCCCTCCTCGCTCTCCTCGCTGGACTCGCCGCCTGCCGGCACGCGGGCGGCGCTCGGGTCATCGGCCGCGGCCAGGGCCTTGTCCACCAGGGACCCGGCGTCGTTGACGGCGGCCTTGACGCCGACGTCGATGACTGGCTTTCCGGCGAAGCGCTCACGGCCCTTGACGGGCAGGTCGTGGGCGAAGATGACAGCGGTGGCCCGCTCGATGAGGTCGGGGTCGAGGGCGTCGATCTTGCCTGAGCCCTGACCCCTCGATGGCCACGGTGATGCCGCGGTCCTTGCCCGCCTGCTCCAGGGCCTCGGCGGCCATGAAGGTGTGGGCGATGCCGGTGGGGCAGGAGGAAACCCCCACAATGACGGTCTCGCCGGCCGCTGGGGCCGACATCGCCGCCGCGGCCCTGGACTCCGCGGCACCGGCCCCTTCGGCCGAGTCAGCGGAACCTGCGGCCTCACTGACCGCGCCGTCCTCGGCCTCTCCCCGCCCCTCGAGCAGCTCAGGCTGGACCTGCCCGGTGACGATCCGGGCGACTTCCTCGGCGTCGGCGGCCTGACGCAGCGCGTCGGTGAAGTCGGACTGCATGAGCCCGCGGGCGAGCCTGGCCAGGAGCTGAGGTGGAAGTCGTCGGCGCCGTCGGGGGCCGCGATCATGAAGACGAGGTCGGCGGCCTGACCGTCGGCGGCCCCGAAGTCGACAGGTTCGGCCAGACGGGCGAAGCCGAGGCTGGGAGCCAGGACGTGGGCGCTGCGGCAGTGCGGGATCGCGATGCCCCCAGGGATCCCGGTGGGGGCGGTGGACTCGCGCTTCTGGCGTCGGCGGCCAGGCCGTCGGGGCTGGAGGCCCGGCCGGCACCGGCCACGATGGTGGCCAGGAACTCGATGACGTCTTCCTTGCCCGGGCCTGCGGCGGCGTCGAGCGCGACCAGGCTCGGGATGATCAGTGGTTTGTTCTCGGTCATGGTCTTCCTTGGTGTCCGAGGGGCTGCCGCCCGGTGGGCGGTGGCGGTGTGTCAGTGGTGGTCAAGGGTGGTGGGCGGCTGTCATGTGGTGGGTGGTTGGCGTGGACGGTCGGGGTGGTCGGGCTGACCGGCAGGCGGCCGGCGATGTGTGCGGAGCCGGAGAATGCGGCAGGACTGCGTTCCTGGTGCCTCCTGGCGCCCCGGCTCAGGAGAGCCGGGTGACGACCGAGGATGCTCGGGTAGGTCAGCGGGCGTGGGCAGGGTGGTCCCCGGCAGGGAGGCGGCAGCCGAGCCGTAGGCCATGGCGGCGCTCAGGCGCTCGGCCTCGTCGCCGCCGTTGACGTCGGCCAGGATGTAGCCGGCCACCGAGGAGTCCCCTGGCCCCGACGGTGGAGACCACCGGGACCTCGGGAGCGGTGGCGTGCCAGGCGCCGTCGGCGGTCACCAGGACGGCCCCTGCGGGCCCGAGCGTCACCATGACGGCGCCGATGCCCAGGCCCACCAGAAGGCGAGCCGCGTCGACGACGGGGTCGTAGTTCCCCTCAACGGCACCCTCCTCAGGGGCCATGGCGCGGTCGGCCGGCAGGCCGGCGAGGCTAGCCGAGCTCCTCACCATTGGGCTTGATGAGGTCGGGGGCCGAGTCGGGCAGGCTCGGCGGCCAGGGCCGCAAGGGGCTCGTCGGAGGTGTCGACGGCGATGCGCAGCCCCGGCGCGGCCTCGCGCAGGAGCCCCACCAGCCGTGCGTACCAGTTGGTTGGGATGCCCGGCGGTAGGGAGCCGGACAGGACCGCCCAGTGGTGGGGTGAGGCTCCGACCGGCAGCGGCGTGGTCGCCAGGGTCTCCAGCAGGGCGTGCTCAGCGGCGGCGATCTCCTGCTCGCTCAGGCCCGCCCCCAGCTCGTTGAGACTGGTGGTGGTGCCGTCGGGCTCAGTGACCGCGGTGTTGATGCGGGCGGCTCGGTCACCAGCACCGGGTGGACGGTGAGTCCGGGCAGCTCGAGGGCAGCCCAGGGCGGCGAGGATGGGGTCGTGCTCGGCGGCGGGCAGGACGGCGGTGGCCGCGCGTCCGGAGTTGGACAGGACGCGGGCGACGTTGACGCCCCTGCCCCCCCCGGGCTCCATGACAACACCGGTCAGACGCTGGACGGTGCCACGCTGGAGGGGCCGGGCAGGGAGACAGTACGGTCGAGGGACGGGTTGGGCGTGAGGTCAGGATCATGCGACGAGGACCTCTGTTTCAGTGGTGGCGAGATGTTCGGTGAGTGCGGGCGGGAGCTCGACGTCGGTGACCAGGAGGTCGACGTCGTCGAGGGAGGCGAAGGAGACCAGGTGCTCCTGACCGATCTTGGTGGAGTCGACCAGGGCCACGACCTGGCGGGCGCTGCGCACCATGGCGCGCTTTGACGGTGGCCTCGTCGGGGTCGGGCGTGGACATCCCGTGGGCGGCGCTGACGCCGTTGGCGCCCAGGAGCGCGACATCGACGCGCAGGGCGGACAGGGTCTCGAGTGCCTCGGGGCCAACGGCGGCCTGGGTGAGTCCGCGCAGCTGGCCGCCCAGGATCCGCACCCGGGTGTGCCCGGCGGCGGCCAGGGAGGCCGCGGTCAGGACGGAGTTGGTGATGATGGTGAGTCCACGGTCGGCGGGCAGGAGCCGGGCGGCGACCCCGGTGGTGGTGCCGGCGTCCACCAGGAGGGTGGTGCCGGGCTCCAGAGCCAGCCGCTCCAGGGTCGCGCAGGCAATGGCCTGCTTGGCCGAGGGGTTGACCTGCTCACGCTGGGCGACCCCGGTCTCCGGCAGAGCGGGGGCGGGAATCGCGCCACCGTGAACCTTGCGCAGGGAGCCGCTGCGGTCCAGGGCGGTCAGGTCACGGCGGATCGTCTCAGGGGCGACGTCGAAGCGCTCGGCGAGCTCGACGACGAGGACGCGCCCAGCACCACGCACCTGCTCCACGATCTGGCGGTGCCTGTCCTCGATGCGCATGTTCACCCCCTGACGCCGGTGTCGACGACCGATCATGTCCGTTCGGGCATTGTCTCGATCTTGAATGTCTGAACAGGCGTAAGTGTATGCCCGCTCGGTCACCTACGTCTACCCTTGAGTGACTCACAATACATTTCATAGGCGGTTCTGAGAACAGGTTTCACCCGGCGGAGATCACTAGGAGTGACGGCAGGGACAGCGATGTCCACATCTGCCGCGAAGGCCCCGAACGTGAACGCACCGGCGAGAGAGAACCGTATGATTCCTCGGTTCTATCGGCGTTCTCGTAGGCCCGGAAGCCTCTTTGCGGCAGATGTGGACACCAGTACTGTGCGAATGCTGTGCGAGCGCCCGCGACGCAGGGTCGGCGTCAGGCCTGACGTCGCCGGCGCAGGATCAGGTAGCCGCCGACGGCGAGCAGGGCGAGGGTGAGTACTCCCGCGCTGAGCGAGGCGCCAGTACGGGCCAGAGGCCCACCACTGCCGCCTCGCCCGGACGGTCGGGTCCCGGCCGCCCGGCCGGGCACTCCGGACACGACCGGAGCGGCGGTGGCTGCGGACTGCGCGCCGCTACCTGCGGACGGCTCGGTGCCGCCGCCCACGGACGACTCATCAGCATCACGGCCGACCGGCGGGGTGGACGCCGCCTCGCCGACGGCCTCGCCCGCCGTACCGTCAGCGCCCTCTGCCGCGCTGCCACTCGTGTCCGCACCGTCGCCTGCGGCACCACCCGCATCAGCACCGGGGCCGGCCGCGGCCTCACCCTCGATCTCCACCGAGAAGCGATTGAGAACCGTGCCTGCGGAGTCGAGGGTCTCGACGGAGACCCAGCGGCAGGTGGTGGCCTGAACCGTGCGGCAGGCGCGCGTGGGGGCGTCGGTCGGGAACGTGAGGTTGAAGTCGACCCGCCCGGTGGTCGGACCGGTGGGGTCGACAGTGAGGTCGAGATCCCTGGTCAGGATCTCCTTGTCCCCCGAGCTCACGCGCACGCGCCGGGCACCGGCGGCCTGCTCGGAGGCGTTGGTATAGGCCAGGGAGTCCAGGGTCACTGAGACCATGTTGGTGCTGCGTGCGCCGCCTGAGCTGATGTACACGGGCCCCACGGTCATCCCGGTCTGCCGCTTGGAGTAGCCGGCCTTGACGGGCTGGTCGCCGAAGGAGGCCAGGTAGGCGGAGGTGACGTCACGGTCGAGGACGCCGGTGTTGGTCGACGGCTTGCCCTTCAAGACGGTGTAGCCGTCACCGCCGGTCAGCAGGAAGGAGTTGGAGGCGACGACGACGCTGTCGCCGTCGGCCAGCGGCTCGCCGTCGATGAGGATCTCGCGGATCGCGGGGGCGGTTCCGGCTTCGCTGCTGTGACTGGCATCGGTGCTGGCCTCGGTGAGGACGTCGACATTGCTGGACAGCCCCAGGGTGAGCACGGGCCGGCTGGAGCCGGGTTGCCACTGCTGGGTCAGGAGCGTCTTCAGCTCGGCGCCGGTGAGGGTCGTGTAGGCCATCTCGTTGCCGAAGGGCTGGGCGGTGTATGCCTCGCCGGAGGTCAGGACGCCGTCGCCCTCGGAGCCGGAGGCGGCATAGAGGAGGTCGGCGCGCACGCCACCGGGGTTCATGATGCCCACGTAGCGGGTGGAGCCGGCCGGCTGGATGTCGGTGGCGAGCCAGCTGCGGAAGGACTCGGCGATGAGGTCGGAGGCGGTGGACTCGGTGCCGCGGTTGGAACCGGGGCCGGAGCCGTCCGAGCCGCGCAGGAAGTCCGACCCGATCTTGGCCAGCGGCTTGCCGCCCTCGGTGGCAGAGTCCTTCTCCGCCTGGGCCACGATCCCGGCGACGCCCGTAGGCGTCGGTGGTGCAGGCTCGAGCTGCGCAGGTCCTCGTTGTCAGCACTGACCACAGTGGTCTTTCGGCTGGCGGGGTCATAGCTGAGGCGGATGCGGCCCAGTGCCCAGCCGTAGTGGTCGGCCTGGACGACGGCGATCCGGTTGCCCTCGACACCGGTGACGGTCTGGGCGAAGGGCACGTGGGTGTGTCCGGAGAAGACGGCGTCGACGCTCCCGCCGAAGCTGGTGGCGGTGGTGGCGGCGTCCTCGTGGCTGAGCACGACGACGACATCGGCCTCACCGTTGGCGGGATCACCGTCCTTGAGCTCGGCGGCGCGGGCGTTGGCGGCGGCGACGGCGGGGCTCAGGGTGAGGGAGGACAGGGCTGACGGTGACACGAGGGTGGGCAGCTCATCGGTGACGACGCCGACGAAGCCGACGCGCACGCCGCCGACCTCCTTGATGTAGGCACCTTTCCCGCTGCCCTCAGCAGTCAGGGGCGCCGAGCCGGAGACGTTGGCGGCCAGGATCGGGAAGTTCGAGGCGGGCAGGATGCGCGTCTCCAGGTCGGTCAGGCCCTGGTCGAGCTCGTGGTTGCCCAGGGCGGAGGCATCCAGGGACATCGCGTTGAGCGTCTCCATGGTGGGGCGGTCCTGGAGAATGGAGGAGACGTAGGCCGATCCGCCCACGGAGTCTCCGGCGGAGACGAACAGAGTGTTGGGGTTGGCGGCGCGGGCGGCGGCGACCTCGCAGGCCAGGGTGACCGCGCCGGGGTCCTCGACGGAGGCCTGGCCGGTGTCACGGTCCGTCTGGGTGGTGCGGGAGATGTGGCCGTGCAGGTCGGTGATCCCCAGCAGGTCAATGGTCCTGGCAGAGGCAGCCGGGTCAGCGTCTCCCGCTGCCGGCGCTGCAGCAGGGCCGGGCCGCCTCATCGGCACCGGCGGGCGGGGTGAGCACGAGGGGACTGAGGGATGTCAGCGTGAGCGCGCAGATGGCGGCGCAGGCCTTGACGGCCCGCATGGGGAGCAGTCGCATGTCATTCCTTGTGGGGCGCGGGATGGTCGGGGCAGTAGTACCGGAGTACCGGGACAGCGGTGGGGAGGGGACATGTCCAACTGTATGCGCCCGCACTGAATTGTGCATATTTTTCACGGAATCAGGCGCCCCCTGACCGAAGTCCGGCAGCACCCGGGACACGCGCACAACGACGGCACCCGCCGCCTCTTCTCAGAGGTGGCGGGTGCCGTCGCTATGGGCGCGAGCCCGGATCAGCCAGGTATCAGACGATGCCGTGGGCGATCATGACGTCGGCAACGCAGGGTGAAACCGGCCGCGTTGGCGCCGAGCACGTAGTCGCCGGGGCGGCCGTACTCCTCGGCCGCGGCGACGCAGGAATCGTGGATGTCGGCCATGATGCCGGTCAGCTTGGCCTCGGCGGTGGCGAAGTCCCAGCGGGTACGGCCGGCGTTCTGCTCCATCTCGAGAGCGGAGGTGGCCACGCCACCGGCGTTGGCCGCCTTACCAGGGGCCGAACAGGATGCCGGCCTTCTGGAAGGCCTCGACGGCCTCGGGGGTCGAGGGGCATGTTGGCACCCTCGGAGACCACGCCGCAGCCTCCCCGCAGCAGGGTGGCCGCTGCGTCGCCGTCGAGCTCGTTCTGGGTGGCGCAGGGCAGGGCGACGTCGCCGGGGACGTCCACACGGAGCCGCCGGTCACGAGGCGGGCACCGGGGCGGCGCTCGACGTAGTCGGCCACGCGGCCGCGCTCGACCTCCTTGACCTGCTTGAGCAGCTCGAGGGTCCACACCGGCCTCGTCGACGACGTAGCCGGAGGAGTCGGAGAAGGTGATGGGGTGGCGCCGAGCTGCTGGGCCTTCTCGATGGCGTAGATCGCCACGTTGCCAGCGCCGGAGACGATGACCTTCTTGCCCTCGAGGGACTCGCCCCTTGGTGGAGAGCATGGACTGGGCGAAGAGCACGGCGCCGTAGCCGGTGGCCTCGGTGCGCACGAGGGACCTCCCCAGGCCAGGCCCTTACCGGTGAGGACCCCGGCGTCATAGGGAGTTACGCAAGCGCTTGTACTGGCCGAACATGTAGCCGATCTCGCGACCGCCCACGCCGATGTCACCGGCGGGCACGTCGGTGGAGGGACCGATGTGGCGGGCCAGCTCGGTCATGAAGGACTGGCAGAAGCGCATGACCTCGGCGTCGGAGCGGCCGTGCGGGTCGAAGTCGGAGCCGCCCTTGCCGCCGCCGATGCCCTGGGCGGTCAGGGGCGTTCTTGAAGATCTGCTCAAAACCGAGGAACTTGATGATTCCGGCGTTGACCGAGGGTGGGAAGCGCAGGCCGCCCTTGTAGGGGCCCAGCGCGGAGTTGAACTCGATGCGGAAGCCGCGGTTGACGTGGACCTGGCCGGCGTCGTCGACCCACGGGACCCGGAACATGATCTGGCGCTCGGGCTCGACGATACGCTCCAGGAGGGCGCCCTCAGCGTAGTGGGGGTGCTTCGCGATGACGGGATCGAGGGACTCCAGCACCTCGTGGACGGCCTGATGGAACTCGACCTCTCCACGGTTGCGAGCCACAACCTGCTCATAGACCTTCTCGACAACGTCCTGCATGAGGGACTCCTTCGCCTAGCGGAATAAGCTCAGCACCTGGCTGGTCGCCGCGGCACCGCGAGAAGACTTCCACCGAGACGTTCACTGAGACGAAACATCTCGCGATCCGGAGGAAACATAGCCGTCGCAAAGGCCGCATATCGGACGATGATGCAGTCGAGGTCACAGTTCTCGGATGATCCTGTCATGGACGGTGAACAGTATTCGGACACCTCCGGCGGCTCGGCCGGAGCGGCCCGCTACACCCATGGCCACGGGGCGGCGGTCCTCAGCGCGCACTCACGTCGCGGCGCTGAGGACTCGGCCGCCTACCTGCTTCCCCACCTGAACGCTGGAATGGACCTGCTCGATGTCGGCTGCGGGCCCTGCAACCATCACTGCGGACCTGGCCGACCGGGTGGCTCCCGGACGCGTCGTCGGCCTGGATGCCGCATCTGGCGCGCTCGAGGCGGCCCGAGCGACGCTGGCCGAGCGGGACCTGCCCGCGAGGGTGGAGCTCACCGACGGGGACGTCATGTCTCTGCCCTTCGACGACGGCACCTTCGACGTCGCCCACGCCCACCAGGTCCTCCAGCACCTCAGCGACCCGGTGGGCGCCCTGGCCGAGATGCGACGGGTCACCCGCCCCGGTGGGATCGTGGCGGTGCGTGACGCCGTCTACTCCGCCATGGCCTGGTACCCGGAGTCCCGAGGGCATGAAGCTGTGGCGCTCGGTCTACATGGCCACGGCCCGAGCCAACGGCGGCGAGCCCGACGCCGGGGGCCGACTGCTCGCCTGGGCCCGCCGGGCGGGGTTCGCTGAGGTGACAGCCTCGGCCTCCACCTGGTGCTACGCCACTGCCCGCCGACCGCGCCCTGGCAGTCGGAGACCTGGGCGCAGCGGTGCCTGACCTCCTTCGGACCCCAGGCCGTCGAGCTGGGGCTGGCGCGTAGAGACGACCTGGAGATGATGGCCCAGGCCTGGCGGCAGTGGGGTGGCAGCCAGGACGCCTGGTTCGTCGTCGTGCACGGCGAGGTCATTGCCCGTGCCTGACGGCGGATGCACGAGATCGACCGGCACTGTGAGTCCTCGTGCCGGCCGGTGACGAGGGCGGCTCCAGCATCGGGTCCCCGTCGGGGCCAGGACCATCGCGCCCTGACGGCCGCTAGGGCCGCCATCCCCACGCCCCATCGGCGGGCGAGGCAGCCAACACCGCGCTATCCGCATCATGGTCGCCGCGGCACCGGGGCGGGATCAGGCGCCGAGTCCCCAGATCGAGGTCGCGCCCGGCGCAGTGAAGCGGAAGCCGGAGGCGAGCAGCGCCTGGGGGACCGCACGCTGGGAGGCACCGAGCAGCTCGGCAAGCATGCTGCCGATGCCTCCGGTACCGCCGGTCGCCCCGATCCTCCCCGCCCGGTCCAGCAGGGCCTGGGGTACCACCGCTATCGAGGGCGGGCCGCAGGCGCGGGACAGTAGCCGGTGGAGGTCACGATTGCGCAGGGGCTCGGGCGCCGTCAAGTTGATCGGCCCGCGGATGTCGTCGTGCTCGATGGCCCATAGGAGGCCGGCCGCGGCATCCTCCAGTCCCGATCCACGGCTGCCACTGGTCGCCGCGGCCGAGCCGGGCCCCGCCCCCACCCGGTAGGCGGCGCCGAGGGGCCTGCCCAGCCCGCCCGAGGCTGACCACCAGGCCCGTGCGGGACTGGACCGTGCGCAGCCCGGCCCGCGCCGCCGGGCCCGCAGCGGCCTCCCAACGCAGGCACAGCTCGGACAGGAACCCCTCACCCGGGCCGCACGCCTCAGTGAGGATCTCATCGCCCCGATCCCCGTAAAGCCGGTGGCCGACCCACTCAGCAGGGACCCCGGGACGCCCCGCCGGGGCAGGCCCGCGGCGACCCCAGGGCGATGAGGGGCGGTGGTGGACAGGCGCGAGGCCGCCAGCGGCGACGGCGCGCCGGTGTCCAGGGGCGCGGCGCGATCAGGGCGCCCGACAGGCACACCACGGCTCTGGCCCCTCCAGGGCGCCGGGCGCCAGGGATGCGCTCGGCGGGGAGCCCACCCAGGCGTGCTCCCTGCCGGAGGCATCGACCTCGATGCCCTCCCGCGGTGCGTTGCCCGGTCCGCTGCGGTGGAGGATCCGGATCCTCCAGCCACTGTCCCGGGCCATATCCGCCAGGCGGGATCCGATGAGGCCCGCGCCGGCCACGACGAGCAGCCCCGGGCCGCTGCGGCGGCCGGGCGCTGAGGGATCCCGTGAGTGCCCATGACCCCACCCTGGGCCCTCGGCCGCCCCTTGGGCCCGCCCGGCCTCGTCTGCGCCCCTGGCGCCAGCGCCGGGGGCAGGAGGAAGGACCCTCCTCCTGGGTGAGGAGTGAGCCGTATCGACTCACAGGATGCACACAACGGGCACCCACTCCTCTAGGCTCATCCCAATGCCCGAACACGCTCCCACCTCCGGCTCCCCCATGATGGACCTGATGGCCCTGCGCTCCGTCACGGAGCTGCCCATAGCCCAACGCCACGTCCTGGACCCAGAGGTCCTGCGAACCGTGGCGGTCGTCGATCGTGTCGGTGACCTGACGCGCTTCAACGTCGCAGAGGTCCCCGAGCTCGCTCAGGTCTCCAGCCCCGAGGAGCTGCTGGCCCCCGACGAACGCGGCTGGGCGCTGGGGCACGCGCTGTCCCTGGCCGTTGAGCACGGGCAGCGCCTGTGGCTCAGCGAGGTGACCCCGGCACAGCTCGAGCAGCTGCGAATGGTCCTGGGCGAGCACCTGGTCCACATCGCCTCCCTGGACGAGGCCGCGGGGACTGAGGAGGCCGGAGGAGCGATCCCGCCGACGAGTCCGCCGTGGAAGCGCTCGTGGACGAGGTCACCGTCGTCGCCGTGAGCCCACGCCACCTCCTGGACGAGTGGAGTACCGGAAACCCCGGCACAGATCGGTTCCTGCGCACCGTCCTGGAGGGCACCGATCCGCTGCGGGTCTCGCGCCACACCCTGGCCGCCCTGCGCGAGGCCGGGGTCGACCTGGTGCCGCGCGCCGAGATCGTCCGGCTCCTGCACAACCCGCGCTTCCTCGCCTATGCGACAGTGTTCATCTACTCCTCGCTGCGGGCGCTGCCGGCAACCTTCGCCCCCGGTTTCCGCGGCAACCCCTGGGTGCTGTGGACCATCGACATCGTCACCGCCGTGCCCCTACACGTGGGGCATCATCGCAATGGTCGCGGGTCGGCGGCGCCGCATCCGCTTCGCCGGCTTCCTCGTCACCCTCATCACCTTCATCGCGCCCTACGTGTACTTCTTCTTCGCGGGCAGCCACGGCGACGGCAACCACTACCCCGGCTGGGTCATCATGGTGGTCATCGGCCTGGTACTGGCCACTGTCCTGCTCGAGGGCGGGCGCTGGCTGCGGGATATGGCGGTCGCCCGAGGTCTGCGCGCCCGGGCCGGCTGAGAGACCCCCGACGCGCAAGGAAACGGCCACCCGCCTCGCGGTGGGTGGCCGCTGCTGAAACCGGGCACCTGCCGGATGCCGCGCCCGCAGCTGCGCCGCTAGGAGTCGGTACCGGCGCCCGCCGTCGCCGGCTCAGCACCACGGATCGATCGCAGGGAGCCCGGCGAGCAGGAACCACCCGCCGGAGACGATGACAACGGCGACCAGGCTGAGGGGACGATGGGGGTAGATCGCCACGAGCCAGCAGGTGGCCAGGAACCATACCGCCACCGCGCCGATGTTGAGGGCACGGAAGCGCTTGACGCGGGCCGGGTGCGCGTAGTGCGTGGGCACCAGGGTGAGCACCACGAAGATGAGGGTGACGATGATGTTGAAGACCGCCGGGGTCTGCAGCACGTAGAACATGAGCGCCACGATGTTCCAGGCCGCCGGGAAGCCCACGAAGTAGTAGTCGGTGGACTTCCACTGCTTGTTGGCGTAGCAGAACATCGACGAGCTCAGGATGAGGGCCATGAGCAGGCCCGCCACCGGCCTGGGCCCCATCGGCAGCGCCACGTACATGAAGACCGCCGGGATGAAGGTCCAGGTGAGGTAGTCGACGACGATGTCCACAATGCCGCCGTCGAACCAGGGGAATGATCTCGGAGACCTTGGCACGGCGGGCCAGGGTGCCATCGACGCCGTCGACGACGAGGGCGACGAGCAACCAGACCCACATCCAGGTGAACTCCCGACGGGGGTTGATGGTGGCGAGCATCGCCAGGCTGGCCCATACCAGTCCCGACATGGTCAAGATGTGCACTGCCCAGGCGGCGACACGGGCCCGTGCCGGGTACTGCGCCGTCGACACAAACGTCCCCTCTCGGTGGATGACACTGACGGCGGGAAGTCTATGCGGTTCACAGTCACGACACATATCCGCAGGAAGCGCTTCTCAGGCACGCCCCGGCGCCGGCCGGCGCATCCCGGTCCGAGAACCGCGTGTGGCCCCGTACCCAGGAGGTACGGGGCCACACGCGGACTGCGACGCGCCCGAAGGCGCTCACAGGAGATGACTCACATGCTCACATTGCGGAAGTCGAAGGGGTAGATCCCCATGGGGTTCCAGTGGGCGTTGAGACGCGCGCCAGTGGCCGCCTCGTGGGCCCACAGCTCACTGGTGATGACGACGCCGCCGCCCTCCAGCTCGCTGAGCCCCAGTCGGTGGTGACCGTCGACGTAGTCGTCGGCCTGCTCCACCGGGTAGAGGGCCAGGTCGGCAGCCGGGATGGAGAGCCCGGCAAGCTGCTCGTCAAGGCCGGCCAGGTCGGTTCCGGAGATGCCGTAGCGGCTCGCCAGCTCGTTGACGTCGCGGCGTGCGATGGCGGCGACGAACTCCTGGACCTCGGTGTAGATCCGACGACGCAGCTCCTCGTCCCCCCAGGGGGCGGGCTCCGCAGGCTCCTCCTCAGCGGCTTCAGCGGCCTCGGAGGGCCTCAGCGGCCTCCGTGCTCTCTGCGGGCTTCGCGGGCTCCTCAGACTCCGCGGCCTCCACTGGGCACCTCAGGCGTCTGAGAGCTCTCCGCGTTCTCCACCTGCTCCGCGTTCGCCACGTCGATCTGCTCGACGGGACCCCTCATGCGCCGCGTGGTCCTCAGGATCGTCCTCGGGCGTTGAGACGGTGGGCGCGGCGACGGGCTCAGGAGCCTTCGGCCTCGGCATGACAGGCGGCACCGCGCCCTCGGCGGGGACCGCGTGCTGGGGCATCTCCGCCTGCACCGGCTCACCGAGCTCCCTGGAGAGTCCAGGGTGGTCTGCTCGTTCTCGCCACCGGCGTCGTCGATCGGGGCGGGCTCGGACTGGTCGGGGGCGACGGTCTCACCGGTGGGCGCGGCGACGGGCTCGTCGCCGGCGTGCTCGACGGCGGGGATCGCCACCGGCTCGTAGGCCGACTCGGCCGTCCCGGAGGACGACGCCACCTGGGTCGGTGCGGCAGCGTCGGAGGCCGCCTCGACCGCGCCCTCGACAACCACGTCCGCATCCGGCTCAGCCGGGGTCTGGGACAGTGGCGGCCGCGTGCCGGGCCCGGCGCGAGGTGGCGGAGCCGGTCTGGGGCGCCGAGGGTTGCGGGCGTGTCGATGACGGCCTCGCTGGTGCTGTCGTCGTCAGACTCAGCACCGGCCGCAGAGGGGCTCTGCGCAGCCGATACCTCGATCCCATTGGGTTGATCACCCTCGCCGACCGGTACGGGGCTCTGCTCCTCGACGGGGGCCGTGGTGGGAGCCACCGGCGTCTCAACCATCGACGGCGTCGTCACTGCCGGAGGAGCGGTCACCTCACCGTCCACGAGTCCCTGATCCACGGGGAAGGGCTGGACGAGGAGGGTCTCACCCGTCGGAGCGGCGACCGGCTCGGTCTCGGCTGGCGCGGCCGGTTGCTCGCCGGCGTCTGCCGGCGTGCGCGCGGCCGCGTGCCGGGCACGGACGGCAGAGCCCTCCGCCTCAGGGGCGGAGACAGGTGTGACGATCTCGGCCTCGGCGGAGACGGGCTCCTCGATCTGCCCTCTCCTCCGCTGCGGGCTCCGCAATCGCCTCGGGGACCGGCTCGCCGTCCGTCTCGGCAGGGGCGTCCTCGACGGTCTCGGGCACCGGCGCCGAGGCGGCCTCCTCCTGAGCCGAGCTGAGCCGGCACGTCCTCGCCTGCTGGAGCGGTTTGAGAAGCAGGCCGGTCAGCGGCAGCATCGGACTGCGCGAGAGCCGGCTCGGAGATCGAGTCAGCTGAAACGGCGGAGTCCTGCTCGGCCGGTTGCTCAGCGGAGTCGTCGGCAGGCTCGGTCGACTCGCTGACCCCGGCCGCCTCCGCCACCTCGCCGGCCTCAGGCGCCGGCGACATCTCGGAAGTCCCGTCCGCTGCCGGACCCTCACCCTCCGAGACCGCCGGAGAAGGCTCCGCGACGGTCTCGGGCAGCGGGGCGGGGTTGATGTACTGACGCCGCTCGACACCCACACGAGTGAGCTGGCCGGCGAGGATCTCAGGACGGCCGAGGTAGTCCCAGACCTCGCCGGGACCCGAGCGCAGGCTCAGGGAGGGGCGTCGAGGATGGCCACCCGCCGTCGGGACAGGAAGCACAGGAACAGCCCGGTCATCTCACCGGTGGTGGCGTCCCACAGGCGCACCGTTCCGTCCTCGAGGCCGGTGAGGATCCGGGCGCCGTCAGGGCTCCACTGCGCATCGGTGACGCCGAAGCGGTGGCCGGCCAAGGACAGGACGATCTTGCCGGAGACCTCGTCCCAGACGCGTACGACGCCGTCGTCGAAGCCGGCCAGCACCCGGGCGCCGTCGGGGCTCCAGGCGTAGGAGCGGACCATGGCGCCCTCGTCGCGCAGCGTCACGAGCTCGCCGGAGGTGATGACGTCCCAGACGTGAGCGGCGCCGTCGGCACTGCCGGTGACGACGCGGGGGCCGCCCTGGGTCCACACGACGTCGCGCACCCAGTTGCCGGTGTAGGTGTGGATGACCTCGCCGGTGGCCGCGTCCCAGATGCGGGCGGTCCCGTCCTGGGAGCCGGTCAGGGCGCGCTGACCGTTGGGGCTCCAGGCCACCGAGGTGATCATGTCGCTGTGGCCCTCGAGGGTGAGGACGCGCTCGCCGCGGGCGGCGTCCCAGATCGCGGCGCGGTCGTCTCCCAGGCCGGTGAGGATGCGCTCGCTGTCCGGGCTCCAGGAGATGTCATTGACGTCATCCTCGCCGGCGGTCAGGGCCTGGACGACGTCGCCGGTGGAGGCATCGAGGATGAGGACGCGCGGTGAGAGGTAGGAGGAGGTGGCCAGGCGGGTCCCGTCGGGGCTCCAGACGACCTCGCTCAGCTCGCGGGCGCCGTTGTCCACCGTCAGCCGCGGCTCGCCGGTCGTGGCGTCCCAGACACGGTTGCCGCCGTTCTTGGCGCCGATGGTCAGCTTCGTGCCGTCAGGGGCTCCAGGAGACGGTCTCGACGGAGTTGCCGGGTCCCAGGACGAGCAGGGTCTGGCCGGTGGCGGCGTCCCAGACGCGCACGGTGTCGTCGTGCGAGCCGGTGGCCACGCGGCGCGAGTCCGGGCTCCAGGCCAGGGCGCAGGCCCACTGGCTGTGGCCGCGCAGGCTGAGCAGCTCCTCGCCGGTGGCGGCGTCCCAGATGTGGGCGGTGGTGCCGGAGATGTCGTCGGTGATGATCCGGCTGCCGTCGGGGCTCCAGGAGACCACGCTCACCCAGCGGCGCTCGCGGCCGTGGAGGCTGAGGACCTCCTCGCCGGTGGCGGCGTCCCAGACCCGGGGCTCGGCCGAGTCGAAGGCGGTGATGATGCGGCGCGAGTCCGGGCTCCACGACAGTCCGGTCATCGGCTCGATCGGGCCGACGTGGGTCGGCCTGCCGTCAGGGGCCCACTGTGGCGCCGCGCCCCACGAGCCATGGGGCCCACGCGCAGCAGCTCGGTGCCGGTGGTGACGTCCCAGACCCGGGCGGTGCCGTCATCGGAGGCGGTGGCACGCGGGTCCCGTCCGGGCTCCACGACACCGCGGTGAGGTGCTCCGTATGACCGGACAGTGTGCGCACCACCTGGCCGCTGGAGGCGTCCCAGATGCGGGCCGAGGCGTCGTCGAAAGCTGGTGAGGATGCGGGTGGAGTCGGGACTCCAGGCCACTGCCCCGCCGACGCCGGAACCGCCGACCCCCAGGGTCAGCAGGTCGGCACCGGTGGTCGCGTCCCAGATGCGCACGCTGTGGTCCTCCGCCGCGGTGAGCAGACGCGTGCCGTCGGGACTCCAGGCCACCGCACTGATGGACAGACTGGGACCTGCGAGCGCGAACAGCTCGGTGCCGCGGTTCGCGTCCCAGACCCGGGCCGTGCCGTCGTGCGATCCGGACAGGGAGCCGCGTCCCATCCGGGCTCCAGGCCACACCCCACAACGCGTCGAAGTGGCCGGCATACAGTGACACCTCGCGAGGGTCGATCGTCCCCGAGGTCTCTGAAGGCACAGTCATGGTTGAAGTCTAGAGATCTCTGCGAGGTATCTGCGGCATCTTGAGCCGATTGCGAGCAGTTACCTGAGTGATATCTGGCAAATCCGCGGCTGAGAGGGCGCCACGCCGGGCGCGCGACACGCTGAGGCGGCGCCTTCCGCGCCACCGCGCTCCGTTCGAGCGGGTACGGAAGGGCGTTGCGCGGTCGGCAACGACTGACTCGCCAACCGCTTCGATATCTTCCCGAGACGTTCGGAGAATTATCGGTCACTCAGGGGCGGCTGTCTCCGAGGGCATCGTAGTGGGCGTCATCGACGGGCTGGAGCCACTCGTTGGAGGAGTTCTCGCCGGGCACGCCCAGGGCGATGTGGGAGAACCAGGAGTCGGACTTCGCACCGTGCCAGTGCTTGACACCGGCGCGGGTGAAGACGACGGCACCCGGCTCGAGGCTGACTGCGTCGTGCCCCTCCTCCTGGTACCAGCCCGAACCGGCGGCGCAGATGAGGACCTGGCCACCGCCGGAGGTGGCGTGGTGGATGTGCCAGTTGTTGCGGCAGCCGGGCTCGAAGGTGACGTTGTGAACGCTCACCGCGCACTCGGGGTCGGTCACGAGGGCTCTGAGGAAGCTCTCACCCGTGAAGTACTGGGCGAAGGCCGTGTTCGCCTCCCCCTTGCCGAAGATGTTCTCGGCATTGAAGACGGTCTCGTCGGTGGTTGCGGTCATGAAGGCTCCTCCCAAGTCGGTGTTGATGTCGAGGCGCGGATGGCGTCCGAGATGGCAGGTACTGCCCGAACCGTGCCGGTCAGTCTCGGTCGACCTCGACGGTAGTGCGGTGCAGGCGCATCATCCAGGTCCTTCCACCCCTCGGAGTCGGACGGCATTGACGGTACCATCACGGCTCTCTTCGTCAGCCGCCTCCAACCTGGGTAGGAAGCGCGCCGCGATCCGCCCTCCTTCAGGATGGATATGGATCGGCGGAGAATCATTCGGCGGTCCGATGTACCTTCGGCCATGATCACGCAGGCTGGAGTCATGACTGCGATCACGACCTCCCGCCCCATGATCCGCGAGCTCGCCCCCGCCGGCGAGCCCCTCGGACGCCGTTGGCTCAAGAACATCCTGACCGCCGCCCTCGCCGGCATTCTCTACCTGGTGCTCATCGGCGTCCCGCGCACCGCGTCCGCGCTGATCACCGGCAAGAACTGAAGCGCGTGCCCTACCGCTCCGCATCCTTCCCCCTTCTCGCAGCTGACACTGCGCGGGGACATCCCACGCGAGCGGGTGCAGGATTCCTGTCCCCGTACGCGTAGAAGGCCTCCGGCAACGGCGGAGTTGAGGCGCGCGGGCGGCGCTCAGTCGCCGGCGCCGTGGAAGACGGCCTCGAGGTTGTTGCCATCAGGGTCGAGCACGAAGGCCCCGTAGTAGCCGGGGTGGTAGTGCGGACGCTCCCCGGGCGCGCCGTTGTCGGTTCCTCCCGCCGCGAGCGCCGCCTCATAGAAGGCCTTGGAGGCCGCCGGATCACTGACACTCACAGAGGCATGACCGATCATGCACCCAGGCTAGCGGTGCGCATCTGGACGCGTAAGACCCGGCTGCCTCTTTCCAAACCCCCGGACGGCGAGCCGGGTATTCTTCGTTGAGCCCTACGGCATTTCTGTCGGGCTCGGCAAAGAATACCCAGCTCGGTGCGAAGTGGAGGGGAGCTCAGAACAGGGCCGGCAGGACGCCCTCGACGTCGGCCCCGAGCTCGGCCAGGTCCAGGACGAGGGGCCGACCGGCACCGCCGTCGGCGAGCAGGTCACTGCCGGCCACGACGAGCAGGTCGCCGCCAGTTGTCCCCAGGCGCGCTACGGCGACGTCCTCGGCCTCGGCGGCCGCAGTCACGGCGGGCACGAGCTCCTCACGCACGGCGACGATCGCGCGGGCCCCGGACTCGGAGAACAGGGCGGTGAAGTCGTCCACGCCCTCCTCCTGGATGGCGGTCAGGTCCACGCTGGCTCCGACGCCGCAGCGCAGGCAGGAGTCCACGAGGGTCTGGATGAGGCCGCCGGCGGAGCAGTCATGGGCGGCGCGCACCAGTGACTCACCGCCGGGTCCCTCCGCGTCGCTCAGGGCCAGCAGGACCCGCCCGAGCGCCATCTCCGCCTCGAGGTCGACGCGTCGGGGCAGCCCACCGAGGTGGTCGTGGACCACACGGGACCAGGCCGAGCCGTCGAGCTCGTCGGCGGTGGTCCCCAGGGCCATGATGGCCAGGCCCTCCTCGTGCCAGCCCGAGGGTTGGCCCGGCGCACGTCGTCCATGACACCCAGGACGCCGACGACGGGCGTGGGGTTGATCGAGGATCGATCTGCCCTTGACCTTGCCGTGGGAGTTGTAGAGGGAGACGTTGCCGCCGGTGACCGGCACGCCCATGACGGCGCAGGCATCGGCCAGGCCGGTAATGGCCTCGACGAGCTGCCACATGGCGTCGGGGTCCTCCGGCGAGCCGAAGTTGAGGCAGTCGGTGACGGCCAGGGGCCGGGCGCCCACGGTGCACACGTTGCGGTAGGACTCGGCCAGGGGCCTGGGCGGCGCCGGCGGCGGGGTCGAGTTTCGGTGAAGCGGCCGTTGGCGTCGGTGGAGATGGCCACGCCGCGACCGGTGGCCTCGTCGACACGGATGACGCCGGCGTCGTCTGGCTGGCACAGGGCGGTGTCGCCGCGCACGAACCGGTCGTACTGGTCGGTGACCCAGGCGGTGGAGGCCTGGTTGGGGCTGGTCACGACGGCGCGCACCTGCTCGGCGAGCACATCGGCGCTTTCGGGGCGGGCCAGGCGCTCGGCGGTGTCCGCGTTGAGCTCGTCCTGCCAGGCGGGGCGGGCGTAGGGGCGCTCGTAGGTGGGCCCCTCATGGGCCACAGTGCGCGGGTCGACGTCGACGATCCGCTCCCCGAAGTGGTCGATGGTCAGGCGGCCCGAGCCGTTGACCTCCCCGATGACGGCGGCCTCGACGTCCCACTTGTCGATGACGGCCATGAACTCCTCGAGCTTGTCGGGCGCGACAACGGCCATCATGCGCTCCTGGGACTCGCTCATGAGGATCTCACCGGCGGTCAGGGTGGGGTCGCGCAGCAGCACCTTCTCCAGGTCGACGTGCATGCCGCCGTCGCCGTTGGAGGCCAGCTCGGAGGTGGCGCAGGAGATGCCAGCGGCGCCCAGGTCCTGGATGCCGAGCACGAGCCCGGCACCGAACAGGTCGAGGCAGCACTCGATGAGGACCTTCTCCATGAAGGGGTCGCCCACCTGGACGCTGGGGCGCTTGGCGGGCATGCCGTCCTCGAAGGACTCGGACGCCAGGATGGAGGCCCCGCCGATGCCGTCGCCGCCGGTGCGCGCCCCGAAGAGCACCACCTTGTTGCCGGCGCCGGTGGCGTTGGCCAGGTGGATATCCTCATGGCGCAGCACGCCCACGCACAGGGCATTGACCAGCGGGTTCTCCTGGTAGGAGGAGTCGAACTCGGTCTCTCCGCCGATATTGGGCAGACCCAGGGAGTTGCCGTAGGTACCCACACCGGCGACCACGCCGTGGACGACGCGCGCGGTGTCGGGGTGGTCGACGGCGCCGAAGCGCAGCTGGTCCATGACGGCCACGGGCCGCGCCCCCATGGAGATGATGTCGCGCACGATCCCGCCCACGCCGGTGGCGGCCCCCTGGTAGGGCTCGACGTAGCTGGGGTGGTTGTGCGACTCGACCTTGTAGGTCACGGCCCAGCCGTCACCAATGTCGACGACGCCGGCGTTCTCCCCCATGCCGACCAGGAGGTGCTCGCGCATCTCTGGAGTGGTCTTGGCCCCGAACTGGCGCAGGTGGATCTTGGAGGACTTGTAGGAGCAGTGCTCGGACCACATGACCGAGTACATGGCCAGCCTCGGCGTTCGTGGGGCGCCGGCCCAGCAGCTCGCGGATGGACTCGTACTCGTCAGCCTTGAGCCCTCAGCTCCTTCAGGGCATCTCCCGCTCGGGAGTCGCGGCGGCATCGGCAACGGTGTCGGGGTGGTGGGCTGGGATCGCGGACTCGGGCGCCATGGGTGCTCCTGGTCGAAGAGGGAGTGCGGCCGGGCCAAGCCTACCCGCGCCCCCACGGTGCCTCATCTCACCACTCGCCTTGGCCCGCCGCTGTCCGCGCCCGGTCTGAGCGCCGCGGAATTCGGCCGAAAACATTGAGAAATGGAAACGAGGCGCCACGCCCACTCTCAAAGTGCTGCGACTCACACGATTTCAGGGGGAAGATCATGGCATGAGAGACATCGACGTCGCCCCACTGCCCCTGTCGCACCTGGAGAGCCACCTGGACGAGGTGGCCGTCAGACGGCTGCACACGAGTCTGGCCGGCGCCGAGGCCCTCCTGGAGGGACGCACCGTGTGGACGGTGACGCCGTCGGCCGCCGCCGGTTCAGGGCCGGCGGAGACGGTGGCCCCCCTCGTGGGCTACGCCCTGGGCGCCGGCCTCGACGTGCGCTGGCTGAGCCTGGACGCCCCCGAGGAGTTCACCCAGATCGCCAGCCGCCCTGCACGCCGGCATTCATGGCGACCGCGGCGATGGCGGCAAGCTCGGGGACAAGCAGCGCGACATCTACGAGCACGTCCTGTCCTCCAACGCGGAGAACATCGTCGACGAGGTCCGCCCCGACGACGTCGTCATCCTCCACGACCCGCCCACGGCAGGCCTGGCCAAGGCCCTCAAGGCCGCGGGAGCCACCGTGATCTGGCGCTGCCACGCCGGGGCTGAGGGGGCCGGAGAGGCCGCCGACTACGCCTGGGCCTTCCTGGACCGCTACCTGGAGGACGTGGACCTCGTCGTCGTCTCCCGGCCCGAGTACCGGCCGCCCTACATCGAGGCCGAGCGCTGCGCGGTCCTGGCACCCTCCATCGACGCCGACTCCCCCAAGAACCGGGTCCTGGATCTGGACGAGGCCTGGTCGGTGGCGCGACTGTCCGGCATCTTCGCCGGTGAACCGCCCTTCGAGGCCGTGCCCTTCCTACGTCACGACGGGCGCGCCGACGCCTTCCGCGGCCTGACCGACGACCCGGTCCTGGCCGGCGGACCGGTGCCGCTGGGCGCCCGGGTCATTACCCAGGTCAACCGCTGGGACCGCCTCAAGGGCGGCCTGGAGCTGGTGGAGGCCTTCGCCGACAACATCGCCCTGCTGCCTGAGGACGCCCATCTGCTGCTGGTCGGCCCGACCCCGGATGGGTCCGAGTCGCAGGCGACCCTGAAGCAGATCGTGGAGCGCTGCTCAGTGCTGCCCGAGTCGGTCGCCTCACGGATCCATGTGGCCGCGGTGAGCATGGAGGACCGGGAGGTCAACGCCACTGTTGTCAACGCCGTCCAGCGGGTCAGTTCGGTGGTCACCCAGCGCTCCCTCATCGAGGCCTTCGGTCTGACGGTGGCTGAGGCGATGTGGAAGAAGGCCCCGGTGGTGGCCTCCGCGGTCGGAGGCATCCGTGACCAGATCGACGACGGCGTCGACGGCGTCCTGGTTGACCCGACCGACGGCGTCGCCTGGGCCGAGGCCGTGCGTGACCTGCTGCTCTTCCCCGAGCGGGCCCAGGAGATGGGGCTGGCCGCGCACGAGTCCGTGCGCCGGGAGTTCCTGTCCAACCGACACCTGCAGGACCTCCTGCAGATCGTGGCCGACCTGGTGGGCTAGCGGCTGACCGACTGACGGCACCGGCAGGCCCGAGCAGATCCGGCTCGGGACAGGCCTCGTTCCCACTCGGTCGAGAGGATCAGTCACAATGCGGTTCAACGCCCCGAAGGAGATGACATCACTATCTACAAATATCATGAGTACATGTGGTTATTTGTGTTAAGGTGAAGTCATCAACCTGAGGAGGAGCGCGTGGGAGCAGCGGAGGCGATTGATGTCGATGTGGCGTTACGAGCCCTGGCCGACAGGAACCGTCGGGCGATCCTGAGGGTGATCCGCTCAGGTCCGCAGCCTGTCGGCGTCGTCGCGCAGGCGGTTGGGCTGTCACAGCAAACCGCCTCGCACCACCTTCGGACCCTTCAGAAGGCAGGCCTGGCAACCGTCAGCGCCGATCACACACGCCGCCTGTACGCGCTCAACACGGATGGACTGGCGGCGGTGCGCTCCTACCTCGACGACTTCTGGCCCGGAAGGCTGGCGGCCCTCAAGTCCGCCGTCGAGCAGCGAGAGAAGAAGCGGCATGGCTGAGTTCCGGGACTCCATTGAGATCGAGGCACCCCCGCAGGCGGTGTTCGAGTACCTCACCACCAACGCGGGCATGACGGCGTGGATGGGGCAGTACGCCGATCTCGATCCGTCGCCGGGCGGCCGGTTCGCGGTCGACATCGCTGGCTATCCCGTGCGGGGTGAGTACCTCGTCGTCGAGCCGTGCAAGCGCGTGGTGGTCTCCTGGGGGTTCGCCGGCAATGATGACCTGCCCACGGGCGCGTCCACGGTCGAGTTCCTCCTGACCCCGATCGCTGGAGGCACGCGCGTGGACCTGCACCACACCGACCTGCCGGAGCCCGAGGTCCGCGGGCACGCGCACGGTTGGGCCCACTTCATGCCCCGCCTCAAGGTCGCCGGCGCGGGCGGGGACGCTGGACCGGACCACTGGCAGCCGCTGACCGACTGATCACTGAGGGGAGGAGAAGCCATGTCAGTGATGACGCCCGAGCAGCACCGCCTCGTTCAGCGCGTCCGCACGCTGGTCAATGACGAACCGGATGTGCGGGAGGTCTCCATGTTCGGAGGCCGCGCGATCATGGTCAACGACAAGATGATCGTCAGCGCAGGGAAGAGCGGGGACCTCCTGGTGCGTGCCGATGCCGAGCGTCATGAGGCACTCCTGAACGAACCGGGTGCGACGCAGGCTCAGATGGGTGCCGTGCGAGACATGGGGCCCGGCTGGATCACCGTCGCGCCCGAGGCCATCGCCGACGACGAGAGGCTTGCCTTCTGGGTCAACGTCGCCAGGGACCACAACCGCACCCTTACCGGCGGGAAATCGGGAGGCAAGAGGTCCAAGAGAGCATGAGGGTCCTTCCAAGAACCGCGCCGAACCTCTCAAGGCATGGCTCGACGAGCACGTGGCACAGCGAAGTCATGAACCACTTCATTGAGGAGCAGCATATGACCACTGACAACAAGACCACTTCCGACAGCGCTTTAGGTGTCGTTACCGCTTATCACGAGGCGTGGACCGGCGGCGACCTCGACAAAGCGATGAGCTTCATGGCCGACGACGTAGTCGTGCACGCGCCAGGAAAAGAGCTCAACGGCAAGGAGGAGTACCGTGCATACCTCGGCGGATTCATGAAGGTCATGGAGGGATACACGCCTCACGCCGCCTTCGGTGACGACAGCACTGCTGTGCTCTACTACTTTCCCCACACCCCCTCGACCCGCTCCGCTCCAGTCAGCGAGTGTTTTCTCGTTGAGTCTGGGTTGATCAAGGAGAGCCATTTAGTCTTCGATAGACTGTCTTACGCTCCCCCCTCCGAGTCTCAGTGAATATCTCGTTTCACGGCAGTGGATTCGGAATGCGACTCATAGGAGCACGAGCGCGAGGATAATTCACAGAGGCAGTGACTACCCGTGTCCGCCCGACCGGAGACCGCTCGCCTCGTCATGCGCCGATCCCAGGTGCTCCACGATCCAGCCCGTTACCTTGTTGGTGGTCCTGGGTGGTCCGGGGCCGGGCCAGTTGCTGTAGGGCACGGGTGTCTTGCCCCTGTCTTCTAATGATCCGGGGGTGTTGTCACCGCAGCAGCCGGACGCTGGTGACCGCTGATAAGGGGAACGACCCACCGCGTGTGAGGTCTAACGCATACGTGGGTGCGGAACCGGTCGTCCACCGGCTGGCCCCACACCCATGCAGCGAGAGGCGGCACGAAGATGAATACCGAGGACATCGACGTCTTCATCGGCACCGGGCGTCGGCAAGACGGACCACTGGGCCACGGCCCTGAGCCGGGACGGGCGGAAGGTCCTCGACAAGCCCTGCCCAACGACGAGGCACGTCTGCGTTCCCTTTACGGCAAGCTGGCCGATCACGGACACCTGCTGGTGGTGGTCGATCAGCCCGCCACCATCGGGGCCCTGGCCGTGGCGGTGGCCCAGGACATGGGCATCACCGTGGGCTACCTGCCCGGACTGTCGATGCGACGCATCGCCGACCTGACACCGGGCAGCGCCAAGACCGACGCCAAGGACGCGGCCGTCATCGCCGGCGCGGCCAGGAGCATGCCTCACACCCTGAGAGCCATCAGCACCTCGGACGAGGACGCCGCGGCGCTGAGCATGCTGACTGGCTTCGACCTGGACCTGGCCCGCCAGGTCAACCAGAGCGCTAACCGGATCCGGGGCCTGTACACCCAGATCCACCCCACCCTCGAGCGGGTGCTGGGGCCCTGGCCGGGCGCACGACGCCGCCGGGGAGGCCCGTCGCCGCCTGGCCCACCCCAGCCGACCTGAAGCGCGCAGGCAGGACAAGGATTGACGCCAAGCTCAAGGCCCACGGGTGCAGACGCCACACAACCTGGGCCGGCCAGATCGTCTCGGCCCTGGAGCACCAGACCGTGGTGGTCGCCGGCACCGACGCAGCCGCAACGGTGCTACCTCACCCTGGCCAGGCAGCTCATCTCCCTGCACGCTCAGCGGGCCGATGTCGCCGCCCAGGCCGGTGGCCCCTGGCGGGTGGCCCACCCTCATGTGCCAGGTCCTGACCACGCGTGCCCGGGATCAGGGGTCCCGGCCGCCGCCGTCCTTGCTGGCCGAGCCCCTGGGCAAGGACCTCCAGGCACCGGCGCCCAGCTGGCCTCCTACGCCGGGCTCGCTCCCGTCACACGCCGCTCCGGCTCATCGATCCGTGGTGAGCACGTCTCCCACGGCGGCAACAAGAGGCTCAAGCGCGCCATGTTCCCCTCCGCCTTCGCCTCCCTGCGCTCCGACCCCGCCTCCCGGGCCTACTACCAGCGCAAACGAGACCAGGGCAAGCGTCATAACCAGGCCGTTCTCGCCCTGGCCCACCGCCGCATCCTGACCCGCACGCCATGATCCGAGATGGAACCCTCTACGACCCACAACCAGCCACGAAACTACCCGCCGCCGCTTGACACACCACATAGGGGCACCCCCCCCTGGCCGCGACCTACACGGCTCAAGATCTCAGAGGACTTCGTTACACCGTGAGCGGAGTTATCCACAGGTCGTGTCCACAGGCTTGTGCAGGGTTGTGTGGGTTCTTGGGATGTCGCCACTCCCCCTGTGCACAAGACCCGTTCGAGACCTCCAACTCGGGTGAGCGATCCCGCTGGGGACTTCCCACAAACCCGACGGCGGACCTTGGGGCATCTTCGCTATAGACAGAGTTTTGGCTGAAAAGACAGGGAAACCAGCCGATCAGTCAGACCCTGTCCGCGAGATTCCAACGACCACGACCTCGGCGGCAGTGACTGCACATTCTTCGGCGTCGTGCAACTCGAGCGTGACCACTCCGGGGAGGTCCCAGACAGTGAGGCCACCCCGCCCTCTCCACAGTTCTACACAGGCTCGACGGCGACCTGTGGATAACTCGGAGGGGCGGGGTGTCGTTGTCTCAGCCCTGACGGCTGTCAGGTGCAGGCGCGGTCAGACGGCCAGCAGGGAGTCGATGGCGGACCGGAAGACCCCCAGTCCATCAGTACCGGTGCGCGGACCGGCCTGCGAGTTGGGACCGAAACCGGGCTCAACCGCGTGCTCAGGATGGGGCATGAGGCCGACAACGTTACCGCGCTCGTTGCGCACACCGGCGATGTCACGGGCCGAGCCGTTGGGGTTGCCCACATAGCGGAAGACGACGAGTCCCTCGCCCTCAAGGCGATCGAGCTCCTCGGGTGCGGCGATGAAGTTGCCCTCGCCGTTCTTCATGGGGACGACGATCTCCTCCCCATCCGTGAATCGGCTGGTCCAGGCGGTCTGCGCGTTCTCCACGCGCAGCCGCTGCTCAACACAGATGAAGCGCTGACCCGCGTTGCGTAGGAGCGCCCCAGGCAGGAGGTGGGCCTCGGCGAGATCTGGAAGCCGTTGCAGATGCCGAGCACCGGCATGCCGCGCTCGGCGGCGGCCACAACCTCCTCCATGACGGGGGCGAAGCGGGCGATGGCGCCGCAGCGCAGGTAGTCGCCATAGGAGAAGCCTCCGGGCACGACAACGGCGTCGACCCCGTGCAAGTCAGCGTCCTTGTGCCACAGGCTCACCGGCTCGGCCCCGGCCAGGCGCACGGCACGGGCGGCGTCGACGTCGTCGAGGGTGCCGGGGAAGGTGATGACACCGATGCGGGCGGAAGGAGACTCACTCACGGCTCAGGCCTCCTCGTCAGCGGTCACGGAGACGACATCCTCGATGATTGGGTTGGACAGGAGGGTGTCGGCGGCCTTGCGGGCGGCGGCCAGGTGCTCCTCGGTGACAGGGCCGTCCACGGTCAGCTCGAAGCGGCGGCCCTGACGCACACCGGTGAACTGGTCGAATCCGAGGCGAGGAAGGCTCCCGACGACGGCCTTGCCCTGGGGGTCAAGAATCTCGGGCTTGGGCATGACCTCGACGACAATGCGTCCCATGGGTGCTCCTCAGATAAGGCGGGAAGAGTGTGCCTCCAAGACTACCCGGACTTGACCGGGAGCATTCATTCGACCGGCTCGCGCCGGATCAGACCTGCCCGAGCCACTCTCCGGCCAGACGGATCGCGACGATCCCGCCCAGCGTCAGGGCAGCGGTGGCGATGAGCCAACTCGGCCCCAGGATGAGGGCGACGACGGCGCAGACCACCGCACTGGCGAGCATGAAGCCGCCCACCGCACCGGCCACTCCGGCCGGCGCGTGGGTCGACTGGTCGACGGTGGAGGTTCCCATGATCGGCTTGGGGCCGGAGTCCACGGTGGGAGCGGTCTCGTCGCCGCGCACAGAGGTGCCCAGCAGGAGCGGTCCGCGAGCGCGGGCCACCAACCGGTCGGGGTCGTTGACCTTGACTGTCCCGGTGGTCAGGCCCGCAGCGGCGTCGAGCACACCGGGCTTCCAGCGCTCGGCCTCTCGGCGCACAGGGGTGCCTCCGGCCCAGGCCAGGTAGCCGGCGGCCGCCACCAGTCCGGCCCCGCCGAGGACCGCGACGAGCCACGGCGGGATCCACAGCTGGCCGACCTCAGCGTTGCGGGCCAGGTTCATGGCCGAGACGGTGGCCAGGACCAGGCCCAGCAGGGCGAAGACCACTCCGACCAGGCGCTGCCTGCGCACAGCCGCGGGCCATGGGGAGCGCGGGCGGGCGCCGGAGCTCTTAGCGGGTCCGCGTCCCACCCCCCAGTCGGTGCCGGAGGAGGGACGCCGCTGACCGCGCCCCTTGGCCGGGCCTCGACCCACGCCCCAGTCGGTACCGCCGCCCTGAGCCTTGATCTCCTCGGAGTCGAGAGCATTGGTGGCCGCCTCCCAGGCACTGGACTCGGCCAGGATGCTGACGTCCTCCTCGGGCCGGAGCTCGCCTGGCGCGCTCGTGGGCGGTTTCGCTGATATGCCGGTGGCCGTGGCACCGGTCTGGGAAGCCGTCGTGGGGGTGCCACCGGATGAGGCACTGGGCCGTGCCTGGTACCCGGAGCCACCTGTGACGGACTTCCAGCGTCAGGAGCCGGAGCGGAGGCTGGAGTGGGCTGTGACGGCGCGCCGGCCCCGGAGTCGCCACTGGGTACGGCAGTGGGTCTGCCCTGGGAGATGGTGAAGACGCGGGTGGTGGCGCCCCCTGGCCGGGGCGCGTTGCTGCCCGTCCCATCGACAGCGGTGGGGCGCACGACGGGACGCGAGGAACGGCTGTCGTTGACGACACCGGCAACGGCCCGATCCTGCTGGGCGGCAGCGGCTGCGGAGCCGGACGCGCTGGCGGCGCTGTTGCCGGTGGGTGGGACGGAAGCACCCGTCGGGCTGGGCTCCCCATGAGCCTCGGAGTCCTCGACAGGGCTATCGACGGCGCGCAGGGTAACCGGGGACGCGGGAGAGCCCGCAGACACGGCGGAGTCGGCCCAGCCGGGTCGTCACCTGCGACGTCGGCCAGGTCGATGGCGATGGCGGCGTCAACGGCGTCGGCGGTTCCCGAGGCAATGGCCTGGGCGGCGGCCGAGCGCATGTCCTCCTCGGTCATGACCGCAGCGCCGCCCGCACCTCGGGCACCGGGGACGCCATCGGCCGAGCCCGAGGCGGACGCGGCCGAGGCCCCCGTCGCGGCCGGCGCAGTCGAGGCGGCAGAAGTCGGGTTGTTGCCGGAGCGCACGGTCTCAAGGCGCCCACTGCCGCCGGGCCGGGTGGAGGAGTTCTTCGGACGCGGGGTCCGCTTGGGCATGATGCCCCAGTTGACGGGCCCCTGCTCATTGTCGGGACGTCGGTCACGGGGGGTCATGAGATCACCTGTCCCAGGATGGAGGCGAGCCCCAGGGCTACAAGGACGAAGCCGGTGGCACCGAGGAGGAGCTGGCCGACACGGATGAGGGTCTCGCCGGTGGATGTTCCGGCCAGGCGCTCGTCGGCAGCGCGCCCGAAGGCAGTCGCGGCAAGCGCGGTGGTCACCGGCCCGGAGACCACGTCGAGGGTGGTCAGCTCGCGCCGGCCAGTCGACTCGGGGACCAGCACCTTGGTCCCCGGCACGGTGAGCGTGGCCAGGTCGGTTCCGGGCTGAGCAGCGCCGGCGCCCTCAGGCCCCGGGCCCCGTTGGGAAGACTGGGGGCCCTTGTCAGCCTTGCCCTTGGCGCTCTTGGCATTCTGGGCGGCCTCGGCACGCTGCCGGGCCTGGGCTGCGCGAACCCGGTTGCGCTCCAGGCGCAGGCGGGGGGCGTTGACCACCAGGGAGCGGGCGGAGACCCGCAGAGAGGCAAGCATGCCCAGCCCCACCAGGATGAGGGCGGTGCCGCCCAGGACGCGGGAGGTGCCGGTAACTCCGAGGGCCGAGGTAATGGCGGCCGACAGCGCCAGAACGATCGTCAGGACGATGAGGCAGACGAGGACGTAGAACCCCGGTCCCGGTTTGAAGCCGCGGGCGGCTACGCCCGTATCAGGGGCGTCCAACGAGGGCGAGGTGGTGGTCATGACAGCTCCAGGGGACGGCCGGTGAGTCGTTCGTAGGCCTCGAGGTAACGGGACCGGGTCCTCTCGACGACGTCGTCGGGCAGCGCCGGGGCTCCTGGCCGCCACCACGGTCCCAGCCGGAGGCCGGCGAGGTGAGCCAGTCGCGCACGTACTGCTTGTCGAAGGAAGGCGTCACCTGGCCGGGCGCCCAGGCATCGGCCGGCCAGAAGCGGGAGGAGTCGGGGGTGAGGACCTCATCGCCCAGGACCAGGTGCCATCAGCGTCCGTGCCGAGCTCGAACTTGGTGTCGGCCAGGATGATGCCGCGCTCACCGGCGATCCGGGCGGCCCGCGTGTAGAGGGCCAGGGTCGTCTCGCGCAGGGCGGTGGCAGCAGCCTCGCCCACCATCTGGGTGACGCGCGCAGGTGACGTTCTCATCGTGCTCGCCGAGCTCGGCCTTGGCGGCGGGGGTGAAGATCGGCTCGGGCAGACGGGAGGCCTCGGTCAGGCCCTCGGGCAGGGGCACGCCGCACACGGACCGGCTCTCCCGGTACTCGGCCAGGCCGGAACCGGTGAGGTAACCGCGAGCCACGCACTCCACCGGGTACATCTCCAGCCGCCGGCAGATCATGGCGCGCCCGGAGACCTGGGCGGGGACGTCGAGGGAAACGAGGTGGCCCGGAACGACGTCGGCAAGTTGCTCGAACCACCAGGCGCTCAGGGCGGTCAGGACCCTGCCCTTGTCCGGGATCGGGGTGGACAGGATGTGGTCGTAGGCGCTGATGCGGTCCGAGGCGACCACGAGGGAGCACATCCTGCCCGGCCCAGGGGCCCTCGGCGGTGGGGGAATAGATGTCTCTCACCTTGCCGCTGGAGCGGTGCTCCCAGCCTGGAATGGCGGGGGCCTGGGAAGCGGGTGCTGAGGCTCCGAGGCTGACGGAGACGGAGCTCGCGGACTGAGTCATGCTCCCATCCTGCCATCGGCAGGGTGCCCTGTGCCCAATTCCGGGCCGCCAGGTCACCGACGCGATTCACCGCACAGCACAACTCACTATGTCGCAGTATCACGCCAATTCATCCGGGTTTCCCCACGGGAGGGCGAGGCGATGGGCCGGAGCAAATCCGACCGGTGGGAAGAGGACGAATCGGAGGGGCGACCGGCACCCGAACAGGCCGACAGGACGTTGACGTGGGCCAACACCGCCGCCGCTGCGCGCTGTACTCGCCCGTCGCGGCGATACTCACCAACCTTACGAAAGGATCACAGATGTGTCCTTGGTCTCGGAAGAAGTGCGGGCGATGTCGGTACGGTACTGAGCGCCCTCAAGGCTGATGCACTCGACGGCCTCGTAGGCGCGCGCCCGAGCCTCCTCCACGGTGGGCCCCAGGGCGACGATGGACAGGACGCGCCCGCCGGTGGCCACCAGCTCGCCGTGCTCGGTGGTGCCGGTGCCGGCGTGCAGGACGTGGACGTCGTCGAGCTCCTCGGCAGCCTCGATCCCGGTGACGGTGCCGCCGGTCGTCACGGTACCGGGGTAGCCGGGGGCGGCGATGACGACGTCGACGGCGCACTGCTCGGACCATGTGGGTTCGGGGACCTCGGCGAGGCGGCCGGTGGCGGCGGCGTGGAGCAGCTCGGGCAGGGAGGAGGTCAGGCGGGCCAGGACGGCCTGGGTCTCAGGGTCGCCGAAGCGGACGTTGAACTCGACGACGCGCAGTCCGCGGCTGGTCAGGGCCAGACCGCAGTAGAGCAGGCCGATGAAGCCGGCACCGCGGCGGGCCATCTCGTCGACGACGGGCTGGGCGACCTCGCGCACCACCTGCTCGGTCAGGTCCGCCGGAGCCCATGGCAGGGGCGAGTAGGCGCCCATACCGCCGGTGTTGGGAGCCGGCGTCGTCGTCGAGGCCGTTTGAAGTCCTGGGCAGGGGGCTAGGGGCGGACAGTGGCACCGTCGCACACGCAGAACAGGGAGAGCTTCAGGGCCGTCGAGATGAGTCCTCGACGACGACGCGGCCGCCGCCGCGGGTCGAGCAGGCACGGCCATGGGCCAGGGCCACAGGACGCTCATCGGTGACGACGACGCCCTTGCCGGCGGCTGAGGCCGTCCTCCTTGACGACGTAAAGGGGCCCTGAAGCGGTCCAGGGCGGCGGTCAGCTCGGCCTCGGTAGTGCATACGGCGGCCTCGGCGGTGGGCACGCCGGCAGCGGCCACGACCTCCTTGGCGAAGGCCTCGAGCCCTCAGGCGAGCCGCCTCGGCGCTGGGACCGAAGCAGGGATCCCTGGTGTTGCGCACGGCGTCGGCGACGCCCGCCACCAACGGCGCCTCGGGCCCCACGACGACGAGGTCGGCCTCCATCTGGGCGGCCAGGGCAACGACCTCCTCGGGAGCACAGGGGTCGATGTTGAGGTTCGTGGCGATGGCTGCGGTCCCAGGATTACCAGGGGCGACGACGAGCTCGGTGGTCTGCGGGTCACGGGCGAGGGCACGGGCCGGGCGTGCTCGCGCGCGCCGGAGCCGAGAAGCAGGGATCTTCACGGTCTCAGCCTAGATGATGGAAACCGCATCACGTCTGGAATCGCGGGCACCGCCGCCCTCCAGGGCGTCGCATCCCCCGAGGTCGTCAACCCCCAGAGGTCGTCCCGGATTGATGTCACATCGGCCGCTCGGCAAGATCCCCACATAAGCGTCGTCGAAGGCCATCATTTCATTGACGAAGTCTCGAAGGCTCAAGTCATTTCCATCTAGAACCAATTTATCAGGAACAATCAGATCAGCGACCGCTGAATAATTCTCGCCGTCTCCGTTAGCATAAAAATCCACTAGCCCTTCAGCCACTCCTCGCTGCGTGACCGTGACATTCTCGAGAACGAAGGGATACAACGAGAACTCCCTCTCATCTCTCAGTGTTCTCCACACAAGCACTACCGGAATAATATTAGCCCTCGACAACACTCAGGGACGTAAGCCACCAATTCCCCAAAAGAACGAATAGTATCCTCGTGACTGCATGGCACCACCAAATAATGCAATGACGACCGCAGTGAGCCCACTATACCATCCTCAGGTCGGTTCCACACCCAAACCCCGGACCTTTACCCAGAATTCTGAGGCATTCACAACCACAGCCACACCACCCCACAGCACACCCCACCCCAATAGAATCATGGAAATTGAAACATGACCCGAAGCTCGGTCCGCCCAAGATCATGAGCAGTAAGCGACCACCACAACGAGACTGAAGGCGGTCCTGACATGACAGCAATGAAGGCAAGGCTCAACCGCACCCGCCACCTAGTGCTACCCTCCTCACCATGAGACACCACGCCATAGCAACCACATCGGGGCGAAACGCCGTGATAATACCTCCATTTTGCAATTCTGCGAAGCAGGAGGAGGTTTCGAGAATAGCCACCGACGAAATGGTAGATCTCGTCCTCATCAATGCAGGAATAGTTGCAGCAAATACATATGTCGCCGACATGAAGGATGCCACCGCCACATCCGCGCCGGGTTGAAGTTTCAGCAGCACGTCGCCCCAAAATACCAGAAGCGCCATGCCGCACACATAGCCGCTCACATACAGTAACAGAGATGCCATCAACTCCCTTTTTTCGTTATCTACCACATCCTGCAGCCAGTCAACATGACGCCCCTCCCTCTTCTTCCTCTCCCCGGCAACCCATGTCGTTCCATATATTGCCAACTCCATCGGAACTATCGCCAAAATGATTGAGATAAGATTATCGCGAAACCCACTATCAACACTCCCGAACCCCTCACCCTCTGAGCGTTGCCTCAACACAACCAACACCACACCCCTCTCGCGTCGCCTCTACTGGCGTCGAGAAGAGATGAGTATCACGAGAACTATTGAAATGATCACGAGCAGAGAACTGCAGGAGGGATTTGGCTACTATAATTTGTGTTACTAACACCCTCCTTCGACTCCATCTCGCGAAGTGACTCCAATCGCACATCACGCCGCCCCCATAAATCAATCCCCTCTCCTCACTTAGAGCACGGTCACGTACCTCGTGCGCTGAAATCTCGCACTTCGACGCCTACAAGCGGGAAGCAGCCGATCGCTCATCGATCTCCGCAACACGTACTCCTTGACCTGAAACCTCATCACTTCTGCATCTGCAGGTTTGCTCGAACATCCACTTCCTCATAGCACTCGAAGAATCCTCCTACCAGCCAAGCCAGGGACGAACTGACCTCTCGTGCGATTCTCAGCATAACAAGTACGTCAGGACCCGCTGAGGATCAGGACGTTCCGGGACGCGGAGTCCTGGACAGCGAGGGTGTCAGGAGGTCCCGTGGGAGTCAATCAGTCCTCTGCGACGACGGCGACCGACACAGGAGCTGGCATCGGCTACCGCCTCTGCCCCAGGCCCTGGTGCTGAGGCGACCGCGGCACTCAACGCGGTGACGATCCGCCGGCTCGGGGCCGTCTATGTCCCGCCGGCCACCGGTGGGCCCGGCGCCGTCGTGCTCCGCCTCACCGCAGGGAGGCGTGCCCACGCCGCAGCGGAGCAGCGACGCGGGTGTCGACACGGCCCTGACCACGCTGCGCGCCCTGGGCTACCGGCTCTCCACGCCGGCCCGGGAGGCCCTCATCCACCCAGAGCAGGCCTGGGCGCTGGTCAATGCCGCCGCCCGCCTCAGTTCTGGTTCCCCGTCCGCTGAGTACCGGCCCTTCTACCCCCGACTTCCCGTCCAGGTCCGCGACGCCTCCGAGGCCACGCTGCTGGTCAATGCCGCCCTGCACTACCTGGGCGACGTCGTCGGGGCCAGGATCCTGCCCGCGTACTGGCCCAGCCCCCGTGAGCCCCTGCCGGAGGATGACAGCGTCCTGACTGAGCTGGATCTGGCCACGGAGCAGGACCTGGAGCGGATCGTGGTCGACCTCTTCGCCCAGGCGACCCCCTTCAGCGCCCAGGACCGCGCGGACCTGACGGCTCTGCGCGATCACGGTCCCAGTCGGGCACCGCACGTCGCCGTCAAGGAGAACCTCGCCGTCCTCACCGTCACCTTCCCCGGCCTGGACTTCTCCGCCTCCTACCGCACCGTCACCGACGTGCTGCGCCTGGCGGTCGCCATGGCGGGCGGCGACGTCTCCCTGGCCGAGCCGTGCCGGTTCCCCTCCTTCTCCCGCGCGCAACGGCGCCGGCTGCTGGGACTGCTCGATGCCGTCGGACAGAACCAGGGCAGCCGGGACAGTGCGGAGGAGATGGCTCGGCGCTCAGAGCGGTGGAAGCGACTGGCCCGCCACCTGCGGGTCGGCGACTACGCGTGCCGCTTCCCACGCGCCGCCGAGCTCCTGCGCCAGGTCGCCTCCGGAACGCCGAGCCGGGGTTCGGCTCCCGCCTGGAGAGCGCTCGCACGCCGCGACGTCGAGGGCACCCTCCACCTGCTGGTCACTCGCCCCGGGGTCTTCGCCCGCCGCCTCAACCACCCTGTTGCGGCTGTGCGCCGATGACGCCACTCGCGAGCGCGTGGTCGCCGAGTTCGCGCGAATCGCGCCCAAGGTCTCCCTTCCCGTGCTGGTCCGCCTGTGGGGAGTACTTCTCCTTCCCCGGACCCGATGCGCTGCCCTGGCGGGTCGTCACCATTAAGTCGGGCACGGGCATCAAGACGACGCTCATCCCTGTCCACCCGCCACCCCGGCCACGCCGACGCCGCGGTGGTTCGCACCGTTGAGGAGGTCCTGCGCATGCGGGCGAGCCTGGGGCGAATCGCCATCGACCAGCGGCTTTACGAGGGCTACACGGTGCCGTTGGGGCAGCGCTCGGCCTCACCGGGCCTGCGCACGGCGGGGCGAGGCACCCGGCTGCCACTGCCCGAGGGCGAGACGATTCGCTTCTTCCTGCACTGGCGCGATCTGCCCGAGGCCCCGAGGACTCTGCCTCCGCAAGCAGCCGGGGGACCCGTGTGGACCTGGACCTGTCCCGGCTCTTCGTGTCCGAGACCTGACTCGCACCGAGCAGATCGCCTACTACAACCTGCGCTCGACCGCGGCCGTGCACTCCGGCGACCTCACCTCCGCACCCGACGGGGCGGCCGAGTTCATTGACGTCACCCTCCCCGAGGCGCTGAGGCAGGGCTGGCGGTACGTCGTCATGACGGTCCACTCCTTCTCCCACCACCCCCTGAGCGAGGTGCCCGAGTGCTGGGCAGGGACAATGGCTCGCGGAGCGGACCCGCAGCGCGGCGAGGTCTTTGAGACATCCACCGTCATGCAGCGCCTCGACCTGACCTCACCCGGATTCAACGCGACCCCGTTCGTCATCGATCTCGCCGAGCGCCGGCTCATCTGGTGGGACCTGGCCGTAGGCGTGGGCGAGCACCAGGTGGCGAACCTGGACCACAGCACCAACCGAGTCCTGACTCACCTGCTTGATCTGTTGGAGGGCCGGCGCATGCCGCTGGCACACCTGCTGGGGCTCCTGGCCGACGACGTCGTCGAGGATCCCGATGCAGCCCGGCTGGTCTTCGGCGAAGGCGGGATCATGCCGTGGCAGACCGAGCGGATCCTGGCCCTGCTTGCGCCTGCGGAGGCGACAGCAGACAAGATGACGGAGAAGCGGATCGGGGATGCAGCTACGACGACAGACACGGAGCGGTCTGGGTAGCCTGGTCCGTGTCCGGCCATGAGGGTGCTTCCTTCTGCTCTTTCACAGCATCCCCAGCGCCCTCGCTCTCCGGAGCGCAGCCGGGCGGGACCACCAGTGCCCCTGCCCGGTTCAGCATCTCTCTCGCGCTCACAACATCATCAACGAGACACGAAGGGCAACAGGACCGACTCTTAACCACTTCGGCAAGTCCTTTCTTCTTTTCGCCAACTTCACAAGAATCGCTCGATCGCCTCCCGTTCACCACCAGAACAGTTATCCTAGAACGACACTGGAACTCAACTCATAAACCCAGATCGGCACCAGAGTTGATTTAAGGCAGTCGAATCTCCCACAAAAACGCGCTCCTGATGCAGCCACCGAGAGTAGAACGATCAAGAAGAGCGTCACTATCACAGCAAAAAGCGGCGCCTAAATTCTCCCTACAAAGAAGATCTCGTCGTAATATCAATGGACTCAACCTCCACCAATAATCCTTGAATGAGCACCAAAGGCAACGAGGCCCAGTACACAACGACAGGAAATTCCTGAGCCCTTCCATCTCCTATAACCAGCCGCAATCGACAAAAAGCGTCGCGGAAATTACCACACAACCCACAGTGAACTGCAATCGTATCCCCGGTGAGCGCCAGAGCAGTACTTTTCTATAAAGGCCGCCACTATCAAAACCGCCAACAAAGACAGCACTACAACAACAATTCTCCACCTCTTCACCTTAGATCCTAAAGAGAGTTCCCCATTTTCAACCTCCTCTTGGCCTCCTTCAACCCTCTTCCGGCCACATTTCCGCAATATAAAACAATCGAGCCAGCGACCTCCAGTAGTCATCAATCACAGCAACCCCAGTCGTAGGTACCATGATTAACACCACAGACGACACGGCATGCACGCCCCATGCGACCAGTAAAAGCAACACACCTCCAGCGCTCACATCATGGAGAACACATATGGCAACCCCAAGAACGATAGTGCCTGAAATTCCGACCAGACCGAACGAGGTCGCAGAACAACGACTCTCCATAGGGAGACCCGCCCTCATTTCACCCAACCATCGCTTACCCATCTTCTTCGGAGTTGCACGCCAATGCCCAGGCTGAAACTGCGCTATAGCGACAACTAAGGCTGATACTCCTAGCTGAGAGCCAAACAATATGGGCAGTAATTCAGACCTAGATCTTGAAATTTTGATTAGCAAGAGAGAGTAAACGACCCTGAACACTACCAAATGGCATCAGAGCCATGCCACAGTCGCCGCAAGGAGCACAGGAAGAGCGACACAGATCACCCATGCACCAACCCCTGCAGTCTACTGTCTTTCGAGTCATCATTCAACCAATACTATCGAGAGAATTTTTGCAATCACTGCACCGAGAGTCAAGACACCGCCCTAGACACCCACCCCACACTATCAATAGCACCCTCCCAAGACCTTAACAGCCCCAGGGTCCCTTATATTCATCTGAAAATGCCACAGTAGATCTTTTTCAGATTAACCACCTCTCCGCATATCCGGATGAAGCAATCACCTTTCATCCCCATACGATTAAGTCCAAGGTCTTTTCGGAACATCCTGACGCTCCGGACCCACACTTGAGAAACATGCCCTGCCCCTCAGGCTCCTGTGTTCAGGAACCACCGCCCCTTCTCTGGCTCCGCAGGGCATCTTCAACTCGGGCCTGATGGTGCTCGCTCGACGTTGACCTCGAGTGCGTTTCCTTCCTGGAGTGGCTTATTCTACGAGGTGGGACTGTACTGACCGTGGGTTGTGTCTCGCACGAACCCCTGACCCCCATGGAGTACACCCGCCCCTCTTCCAGTAGCACTTACCCTCGTGCATTGGCGTCCTGATAACACCGGAAGCCACCGAGACGCCAAGAGGGCGAGCAACGGCCCGCGCCGCTCACCTCGCCCAGCCGTCACCTTTGCGTTGCCGCGACACCCAGAGCTTTTCAGAGTCGCGCGACAACACAACGCGGATCAGAACGTGGTGAGCAGGAAACGCGCACCGTGCGGGTCGGCCACCCTCAACCATGCGCCCGAACGTGAAGTCGATGGGCTCGACGATGACGGCTCCCCGAGCTCGCGCACGCGCTCGGGCTGCGGCGTCGGCGTCCTCAACCCCGAAGTAGATGCGCCAGCGCGAAGGATCTCCTCTCGAAGTAGCCGGCCCGGCCGACGCTGCTGACCGATCTGCCCCCTGACGACGCTCGTGTAGAAGTCCTGCTCCTGGTCGGCGATGGTCGGCCGGCAGGTGGAGCCACCCAGCGGCCTCCCGGTAAAGCGCTCGGACACCTCCAGATCGCCAGCCAGGACGTCGAACCACACCGGCATCCCCTGCCTGGTAGGGTAGGGACCCCCGCAGTCCTCATCCTCCAGGAGCCCGACGACGTTACCGTCGGGATCGGAGGCGAGGGCGTAGGCCATGGTCTCCGTGACGTCAGTGGGCTCCACAACGACGATCCCACCGGCCGTCTCAGCGGCTCCGGCGGCGGCGCGGACGTCGTCGACCATGAAGCTCACCCGCCAGCCGGGGTCCCCGTGCGCCTCCTCGGCGGGCTCGAAGGAACCGATGAGCCGACCGTCGTGATGCACCTCGGTGGTCAGCGGCTCGCCCGGTTCGGCAGGGTGATCTCCCAGCCGAGAAGGTCCCGGTAGAACGCGGCCGAGGCGTCAATGTCCGGTGTGTACAGCTCGATCCAGCAGGAAAGCCGGCAAGGCGCTCGGCGGGCAGGGCGTTGGCGGTGGTGTCGGTCATCAGTGGCTCCTTACGTGTCCGGCTGCATGTCGAGGGACGTCCTGACGTTCCATGACGGTAGACCGACCAGTACGCCGCGAACGACTCCGATCCTGCTGTCCTGACCGGCGGTGCCGGGGACGAGCCTCAGACCACCATCGCAGCCAGCGCCACGAGGACCGCGGATCCCAGGGAGGGCGGCGCGCACCGGAAGAGTGACGGGGCCGGCGACTGGAGTCTCGGGGACACGCAGCCGCGCCACGAGAGGGCTCGCGGGGGCCAGGTGCTCGTGGACGCTGGCGCCGTCGGGGAGGATGGTGGCAAGGATCCAGGGGGCCCGCGGCACCACGGGCAGCTCGACCTCATCGATGTGTCGACGCAGTGTCCCGGTGACCGGCAGCCCGCTGGGGACCGGCTGGGAAAGGTCCCGACCCACTGATAGGGGGCCGGTCCGAGCATGCGGCGCATCCTCCGGGACCTGCGGACGGACGCGGATCCTCCCGCCGCCGGCACCAGGAGGCTCACGGCCGGCAGGGTTCGTTCGGCGATCCGGTCGGCGATACGGCGCAAGGCGCCGGGTGGGGATCCGACGTCGCGCAGAAAGCGGCGGCTGAAGGTACCCACCGAGTGTAGCCGACCTCGTGACGGGTCTCGGCCACGCCCAGGCGGTGGGTGACGAGGTGCTGGCCTCGTGCAGTCGCCAGGCAGCCAGGTAGTCCATGGGCGAGGTGCCGACGGCGGCTGTGAAGACCCGAGTGAGGTGGGATGGGCTGCGAGGTGATGTCGAGAGGTCCCCGATGGTGACACGATCGCGAAATGGATGCGCAGGTACCGAGTGGCTCGCAGCGCCAGATCGGCGGTGGCCTCGTCGAGCGGCTGACCGCCTGTGCGCCGTCGGCGCTGTGACCGAGCGGGAGGCACGGCGACATGAGCCCGTCAGGTGGGTACTGGCTCATGACAATACGTTACACAGTGTGATCTCCGAAACGACGACTCGCGTCATGGGTACGGAACATCTGACATCCCGCGCATGGTGAAGAAGCCGGGGCCTCCCGCGTCGAGGATCCACCAGCTGATACGCCGAAACAAGCCGCTCTGCAGGGAAGCCTGACTTGCTACGCTACGACGACAACTGAAGACACCCAGAAAAACGGATCGATGTCGACTCCCCAGAATCAGCCCCCACCAGCCTCCCTATCAGTCTGTGCCTCCTTACGGACAGCAGCGCCCTCGTCCCACCCACAGGGGAAGCTGGTTGCAGCGATCATCCTGTTCATCACCGGCCCCATTACTGGGAGCGTTCATCGCGGGGAATCGGTTCCGTCATCGTCGCCGCCAGCATCGCCACCAGTGGAACGTCATCACCAACGGACAGCAGGTCACCCTGAGCAGCAACGAGGAACGGACCCTCTACGTACCGGAGGACGCCATCGTCAGCACCTGCACCGTCTCCGCCCCTGACGGCAAGGAAGTCCCGTTTCGCAGCACCGATCGCATATCTCCAACAACGACGGCTACTACGAATCCGCCCCTGACATTCAAAAACCACGAAAGCGGAAATTACCGCGTCTCATGCGACGACCTGAGTGACACCGATACGGTCCTCGTGGGCGCCGGCTCACCTTCCGCCCATTCACGTGGCCGCTCGTAGCAGGGATCTGCGCCGGCGCGTCTGCTGGATCATTGCAGCCGTCCTCCTCATCCGACGCCACCGGGCCCCTCGCCGCGCAGACTCAAGCGGGCTGACCCCGACGCGGAACCGCTAAACCGATGCCTCGTTCGAGGATCTCGCGCTCTTTCTGCATGTCCGCATCCGGAACGGGAAACATAGCGACCGGTTTCTCGAGTGGCGCCATGCGCGATGCCCCAGAGCCAGATCGCCTCGCATCTGGCGATCACGCCCGTTCCTGCTGCTGCCGGAAAGCTCCCCAGTGACGCCGGCAACGTCCAGGGCGAAATACGTCCCGTTGGCACACGATGAAGATCCGGTCCCTCGGCGACGAACAGTCCGGAACGGGACTCCGGCCAAGCGCAGAGACCCTCCTCCCGCACGAATCCTCGGTCATCCACGACGACTCGCTGGACGCATCCATAGATCTTGTATAGGGGTAAACCATTAAGACGGAGCAAGAACAAGAAACAGCACCGCGTAAAGCCTGATCCGAGTCACTCGACCGAGGCTGTTTCATAGAATAACTGCTGAACGCTAATAAGGATGAACAGCACCTCAATCCGATAAGGAAGAGTCCACCATTGCAGAGATAAAGTTCTTTGATTCTGCGCCAGACCGGGGTGCAGAACATAAGACGACTCTTTCGCGTCATCTTTGTCGGCCCCCATGATTCTGACGAGCCTCCACCAACCGAGGATCCTCGTGAACCGACTCAGCATCAGAGACGATCCAACCGTGTCGGCGGACATAATTCAACATGGCCTGAGAGCAGCAGAGCCCCTGTTGCTGGAATCTTCCAGCGTCATGCCAAGAACACAACCTGGAAGCCTGATGAGATCATCACGATCACCATTCACGAGTACGATCCGAGTTCGATCGATTCCTCCTTCGTATCCAGGCGCAGTCATATTAAGCGTCGACAGCGTGAACCTTGAGAGCACTGACGTCCGAGGACGTCGCTCCAGTGAACAGAAGACGCCGCATCTCAACACCGGACTCACTCAGAACAGATCTCACGTCGCGTAACATTTATCCCCCAAATCGTCGGAATGCTGAGCATCATAAGAATAATCATGTCATCGGAGCGATCGAAGCCGTTCACCAGCGAGCCCAGCACCTGCGCCCCCGTTAACGCCATCCAGGAGACTCCCACAACAGCCGCCGCCATCGCGGCGTACCGAACGGGCACCGACCGCCTCAGGATCAGGCGTCCATCCGAGGTCTCAGTCGTCCATCCCCGCAGTGACTTGCTCCTAACTGGGCGCCTGCTCCTGGAACCTCCAGAGGCGTTCCCGGAGCCACCAGAACGGCTCGTAAAGACATTATCACACGTCACCTTCCCCAGGAAATGCAATCAATCATCGAATGTGGCCGATGATCTCAATCCTGCACGTATCTCAAACACTTCTCTGTCTCGTTGCATGTCTTCGTCCTGAAGACGGATATATCGGCCATGCTCTTCTGCGACACCATGAGTCACTCCCCAGAGCCATATGGATTCACACTGAACTCATCGCCCTCCTGCCGCTTTTTGTAAAGCCACCGGCCCCAGACCCGTCGCAGGCAGGGGGGACGGGGAAGCATCGCGCCCCGCTAAGAAGACTCGATCGCCTGCGACATACAAGTCAGAACGGGACTCCGGCCACGGAATAACCCGTCCCTTAACTTGAATCCCGGCCCGGCGGACCAACGTCCTCCGAAAGCAGGACACTATTCCCACCAGTAGAATCACCGCGGAATAGCGCCAAGAATGAGTAGAGCCACCTCGAGCATTACACACCAAATATCGCGAGCGTCATCCCTGAGCATCGTCCTGCAGCTCCCGCGAGGGGAGTGCAGCCATGAAGAACATGATCACACCCCAGTTGCACATCATTTCCTTCAGCCTTTCCGCACAGCGGGAGCACGATAGGTCAACCCTTTCGATTCGCGATCGCCGCCCTCATCTACCTCTCCGCGAGCCCGGACCATTTCAGGATCCGCCTGAAGATTATCGAGACCGAGACCACCCAACCTTTTCTCCTCGGCGAATGACCAAACCGCTCAATCATGTATTCGCCTTCCATGCAGGATACGCTTCCCGGCAGTCTGATAAGGTCGTCCAGGGCCCCATTGACCAACATCAATCGATTTCGGTAGATGAACGGGCCATACGGAGAGTGCGTACCAATTTCGATAGTGGAGAAGGTTATTTTCGATCGAGTTACGGGCCAGGGGCGCAACTCCGAGAAGAACAGTCCCTGCATCTCAATACCCGATTCACTGAAAACAGTTCGGCGCCGTAATGTGTTCACCGCCCACGCGAGCGCTCCTACAGTGAGACAGAGAAGGAAGTGAGCATCTCCCGGTGAAAGAGAATCGATCAGGCGCACATTAAGAAGGATCAGCCACGCAATTGAGATGAATGTCACTGCCACTGCAGCCAGTCTCACGAATTTCGACCTACGCAGAATCAATCTGCAGTCGCCCTCACGAATACACTTGAGAGTAGCCCAACCTCTAAAGGGATTCTTGAGGCGCACAAAGGAACCGTCTGGGGTATAGCGACCAACACCATCTTCGCCTAGAATGCCGCGGACATTACTTACGTAGAAGTTTTCTCGACGTTCCATCTCAACACCTCCGCATGGCGCACCGCGGTTCGATGCAGCACCATAGATGACCCACCCGCCCGTCCGCCGTATTATTTCCACTATATTCCCTTACGTCACACGAATCTGCCCGTCACGATGGGCACCACTCACCACCTCGGTGAGAGAGAGACGGGGCCTCACCAGCGAACCGGTGGGAGCCCCGTCAGAGTCCTCCACGGGAAGGCCTCAGTCGCGATCAGGCATTCTGGCCTCGGCGATGCGCGTCACGGAACTTGGCAGCTGTCTCTGATGGCCTCGGGCAGCTTTTGTCACCGAACTGCTTGTAGTACTCCTCGGTGTCGTCCATCTCAGCGGCCCAGGCCTCGGGGTCGATGTCGTACATCTTGGCCCACCTCCCTCGCCCAGGTCGAGACCCCTCGAGGCTGAAGTCCTCGAACCTGGGGTAGCGGCCGGTAACACCGTCGACGGCCTCGACCTCGCCGGAGGCGCAGTATGATCCAGTCGAGCACACGGGAGTTGTCACCGTAGCCGGGCCAGATGAACTTGCTGTTCTCGTCCTTGCGGAACCAGTTGACCTGGTAGACCTTGGGGAACTTGTCGCCCAGCTTCTCCTGCATCTCCAGCCAGTGCGACCAGTAGTCGGGCCACGTGGTAGCCGCAGAAGGCAGCATGGGCCATGGGGGTCGTGCGCAGCGAGCCGACCTTGGCGTCCAGGGCGGCAGCGGTGACTCCCGAGGCGACGGAGGAGCCGATGAACACGCCGTGGGCGTTCTCGTACTGCTCGGCGACCAGCGGCACGTTGGTCGCAATGACGCGCACCGAAGAGGATCGCGTCGATGGCCACGCCCTCGGGGCCTCCCAGTCGGGGACAGATGATCGGGCACTGCGAGGCCGGGTGGTGAAGCGGCTGTTGGGGTGGGCGGCCTTCTTGCCCTCGGCGGCGTCGGCCGGGGTGAAGTCGCTGCCCTGCCAGTCGATGAGGTGCTCCGGCATCGGGCGTCGATGCCTCCCACACGTCACCGTCGTCGGTCAGCGCGACGTTGGTGAAGATGGTGTTGGCCTTCGCGGTGTCCATGGCCATGGGGCTGGTGTCGTAGGTGCCGGGGCGACACCGAAGAAGCCGGCCTCGCTGATGGCGCGCAGGCCGTCGGGGCCAGGGCGCATCCAGGCGATGTCGTCACCGACGCCCTCGACCCTGTGAGCCCGGGATGGTGGGCTGGAGCATGGCGAGGTTGGTCTCGCCGCAGGCGCTCGGGAAGGCCGCGGTGACGTGGTACTGCTTGCCGGTCTTCCGTCGGTCAGGCGCAGGATGAGCATGTGCTCGGCCATCCAGCCGTCGCGGCGGGCCATGGTCGAGGCGATGCGCAGCGCGTAGCACTTCTGCCCAGCAGGGCGTTGCCGCCGTAGCCCGGAGCCGAAGGACCAGATCTCGTTGGTCTCGGGGAAGTGGGTGATGTACCTCGTCGTTGCAGGGCCAGGTGGCGTCCTTCTCGTGCTCGGCCAGCGGTGCGCCGACGGAGTGCACGGCGGGGACCCACGGGCGGCCTCGGATGATGAGGTCCATGGCGGCTGAGCCCATGCGGGTCATGATCCGCATGTTGACCACCACGTAGGAGTCGGTCAGCCTCGATGCCGAGCTGGGGAAATGGGGCCGCCCAGGGGCCCATGGAGAAGGGATGACGTAGAGGTCCGCCACGCATGGCACTGTCGAACTTCTCGTGGAGGATCTTCTTCATCTCGGCCGGTCGTCACCAGCTGTTGGTCGGGCTGGCGTCCTCCTCCTCCGCGAGCAGATGAAGGTCCGGACTCCACGCGGGCGACGTCGCTGGGCAGGGAGCGCGCGAGGAAGCGAGTTGGGGCGTTGTCGCTGAGGCGGGTGAACACGCCGGCCCTCGACCATCTCAGTGGTCAGGCGGTCCCACCCTCCTGCGAACCGTCCGCGAAGTAGACCTTCTCGGCTTGGCCAGCTCGGACGATACGCGTGACGAATTCGATGACATCCTCAGGAGCGTTAGCTGCGCGGCGGCGCGAACGTCCTCCTCAGACACAGCCGCATGCGAGTCCTTCCTTGCAGTGCTGATCCGGTGAGCGCGCGTTGGAGACCTCGCTCGGTCGAGGGCAACTTCCCCACGTGCGCCCTGAGGTCACATCGCCGAAGGTCCCAACTCGACCACTCGGCCCGGTCACACCGGCATGTGATCGGCCACATTCGGGAGGATGACGGCTTTTGCCGCCTTTTGAAACGACATCGTTCCCGCCCTCAGTGAAGGTCCAGTGCGAGCGTGTAGCGTGCCCGCATGTCCGTCGCGCCGTCTCCCGCGTCCAGCCCCACGCGTTCCTTCGTCGTCCCCGGGCCCGTCTGCTGTCTCGTGCAGCTGCTCGTTCAACCATCTGGCCGCCTCGTTGTCTGGGCACTGAGCGCCTGCACCGCTCACATGGACATGACCATCAGCCCCCAGGGCTCTTACGACGTCGCCCTGAGATGCGGGACACGACTGCGCCGTCTTCCTCCCAGGGCAAGACCCCCGACTGCTCCGCCTACTCCGACCCGGCCGCCCTGGGCGTACCTGAGGGAACCACGATCAAGGCCGAGCCGATCACCGGCGACGACGGGCTCGGCTGCCAGGTGAATATCAGTGGCGTCAGGTTCCCCAGGCCTCGGCCGCCGAACCGAACACGATCGTCGCGCAACGGTGACCCCTGACAGGTGACGATCCAGCCCTTCTCATCCGACCCCACACAGGAGACTCGAGGGATCGACGGCTGCAGCCGGAGCCACACTGAGGCCCTCGGCTGCGCCGTCGGGAGACCAGGGCGAGCCCCAGCCGAGCAGCACCTCCTTCAGGGGCGTCGTCGACACCAAGGTCTCAGTCACCTTTCCCGGCGCGGTGACCCAGTCCGGCGGAGGCAAGGTCTCAGGCACCACGGTCACGTGGGACGACCCCGACACCGTGGCTAGGGGTCAGCGCCTCGGGTTACGCGCAGAACTCCAGGGCGTGTCCTGGTGGAGCCGGTCGATCTGGCGTCCGCCGGCCTCGTGGCAGTCGGTGGAGCCCTGGCGGCGGCCGTTTTTCTGCGGCGGCGCTCTCACTAGGGCGCATGTCACGCCGACGGCGCACGCGCGAGGACCAGCCACCGACAGGCGGGTACTCCCTGCACGGAGCTGCGCCGCTTTAGACTCAAAGCATGAATGATGCCTCTGCAACGTCCTGCGGTCAGTGGCCTGTGGCACTGGCCGCCCTCACCCCTGATCCTGGCTGGCTGCGTGAGTCCGCTACGACTTCGTCATCCATGACAACGAGACCGCTGACTTGACCCTACATCATGTGGGACTCCATCCGACCTGCACCTCATCACCAAGGAGACCTGCACCGAGAAGGACCTGGGGAACTCCTCCTGCTCCCCGAAGGTGTCGAGGCGACCTGACACCTACACGTCCCACAACAGCAATCCGGCCTGTCAGGTCACCGCCAGCGGTTCCGCTCAGCAAGCTCTCAGACTGACACGTGGACGATCAAGCACAAGGACGGGCGATACATCTCGACCTGTCCCTCGGTTCACTGAGCAAGCCTCAACTCGAAGAACCCGCAGCCCCTCCCAGAACATCGGGGCAGCACCAAGGTCGCCGTGTCCGTGACCTTCGGCGAGGTGACGAAGTCCAACGGGAGGAGCGAGGGCAACAAGGTCACCTGGGACAATGCGCTGAGAGCTCAGATAGCCTGTACGCCGAAGGCGAGACGGGAGTTTCACCTGCGGTGGTGGATGGCTGCCATAGCCAGTGGCATCGTGCTCCTCATCATCGTGGGGGTTGTGATCTACCTTCTGCGAGTCCGGCGCGCCCAGCAGACGAGTCCGGCTTCCCCATACGGCGGGGTCCCGCAGGATGCCGGGGCTGCCGGCGCGCTCCCGTCAGACGTCTACATCAGCGGGCCGTACCAGTCGCCTCTTCCCGGCGCCCAGCAGCCGACGCCGGGGCCGACCCAGGTCTATCCCGTTGCCGATCTTCAAGCCGGCTACTCCCCGTACGTCGATCCAAGTCCGGGTGCCGTCACCTTTCCACCCCAGGACACGGGATACGCGGGACACTCAACAGGTCCCGGCCTCTACGGGGCCCAGGACGGCGACGGGGCCTATGCCCCCGGCGCCGGCTACGCGCAGATGCCCTACCAGGAAGGAACCGGCCACTCGGACTTCCGGCCGCCCCAGGAGCGCCCCTGAGACCAAGGCGGGCAACAAAGCCGGCAGTACCGCCTACTGCTACGCAAACGGCCGCCGAGGGCCCAGGTAACGGTTAGGGTGACGTCATGAGTTGTGCCGTCATCACCAGGAGACTCCATGCCGCACTGAGTGCACTGGCTGTCCCTCACTTTCATCGCTGCCAGATGGCTCTGGGCCTCCTCCAGGGCAGGCGGCAAACGAGTTGAATATCACTATCGAAATGAAAGTCACCGTCAAGAGCGATGACACTTTTGAGGCGTCCTTCGTCATCACCGACCAGACGGACTACAGCTGGGCTCCCCCCATCACCGAAGACAGGTGCACCACGAAGTACTTCCTTGTAGAACCGAATATCTTTGCCAACGCTGAGACGAAATTCGACGACGGGAAGGACAAACGAGTCTGCACCATAACGAGGAAGGGCAAGATCTCTGAGACCAACGGCGCGATCAGCCACAAGGACGGCGAGTACGCCATCGATACCACCAGTCTGAACGAGCGGAAGACGCCACCCCAGAGATGCGCTCTGATCTATACCGCCACGTTCCCCGGGCAGGTGACCCAGAGCGATGGCGAGAGGTCGAGGGCAAGGAGAGAAACACCGTCAGCCTACCGATTTCACGGGCCGCGTGGTCAAGGGCAAGCGACCGTCCCGCCTCCGCGATGACGTCCAGCAAGCTCCTACCCTGGATCATCGGCGGCGTCGATCGCTCGTGGTCATCGGACCATCACGATGGCAGTCGTTGTACGACGTCGTCAGCAGAGCAGCCCTGCCCCAGCCAGGGCCACACCCTGCAAGCCTTCCCGTTCCGGGCCCCCGCATCGCAGGTGTTCCATCCCAACCAGCCGGCACCTCAGCAGTTCCCCGCGCAGTCCACGCCTCATCATCCGTACCAGCAGCAGTACCAGCAATACCTGACAACCGTCGCAGCCCAGCGCCCCTCGCTGGGACGGGCGACAGCACTCATCCCCTGTTCCGACGCAGGCGCCTCCAGCAGGCAGCGGGTGGCCCCCACCGCAGCAGCCTCAGTGACAGCCCACGCCGGGGAGCGATACCCATGAGCCCCGGTTACAACCCGGCATCGAAACCGCTACTGTGGGCCCATGACACCTGCAGCCACCCGCCGCATCCCTGCGCCCTTATCCGCATTGGACAGCCTCGCGGCCTCGCCATGTCCGCGACCCTTGCGTTGGTCACGACTCCCGGTCACGCCGCCCTCAGGCAGACTCCGACGTCAAGTCACCAGGAACGTCGACGTCACCATCAAGTCCAACGACACCTACAACGTCCACATGGACATGATCGACTTTCAACCGGCGTCGAGGCACTGACCGAAGACCCCTGCTCCGCAGAAAGTCTCAAAGAGTCCCAGCCCGATGACTACTACAAGAACGCCAAGTTCACCTTCAAGGAGGAAGGCGACACCCGCACCTGCACCATTGAGGATCCGGAAAGATTACCGACGCCATGGGAATCACCCACGAGAAGCGGGCGAGTACATCGTCGATGCCACGTCGGGCGGCGTACTTAGCACTGCCGATTCAGTACCGGGTCTTGAGTGAACCACCGGTAACCTCCTCGGCAAGGTCACTGAGGCTGACGGCGGCAAGGTCGAGGGCAACAAGGTCACCTTCACCGACTCGATGAACCACAAGGTGAAGGGGCAAGGACGGCTCCATCCCCATCTGCGTGGATCCTTGTCGGCGTGGGAGTCCTGGCTGTGGTCGGCGGCGCTGCGCCTTCTTCATCACCCGCAGCAAGAAGAGACAAGAGCCAGCCCTCCTATGGCGCTCCTGTTCAGGGCTACGACCTGAACCAGGCCTACCCCCGGCCAGCCCGGTCAGCAGGCGGGTTACGGTGCTCCTCAGGCCCAGCCCGGCCAGCAAGCGGGCTACGGCGCCCTCAGGCCCAGCCCGGCCAGCAAGCGGGCTACGGCACCCCTCAGGCCCAGCCCGGCCAGTCGCCTTACGGCGGACCCCAGCCCGGACAGGGCACCTACTGACACCTGATTCACATCATGACACCGGGGCTCCGGAGTCGTACGACTCCGGAGCCCCGCACCTTCTTTCAGCCTTTTTCTCCGCTGTTATCCCAGGTTATATCGGCTGCCCCTTTCCGTCCGTTCACCTGTATCACCTCCGACAATCGTCTAGGGTGATGCCCATAGCAGCAACCACTCCCCTGCGCCCCAGCCTGCGCGCACCGGACATTCATCCCACTTCTTGCGTCCCTCGCACTTGTTTCCCCTGCGGGCAACGCATTGACGCCCGCCTCAACAAGTCAAAACAGCCGAGGCTCCTACACCGTTGATATCACGATTAACAAGGACGACACCTATGACTACGAAGGTGGCTGCCGTCGAAATGAGAAGAACTCTTCATCATCGGACGATCTGAAGGAGAGCCTGCGAAGAGTCGACTGGTTCAGGAGCCTTGGCGAACGCCAAGGCGACCTACTCCGAATCCGGTAGGGTCCCACCTGCACCTTCACCGGGAAGGAGAAGATCTCGAGAGCAATGACCCCATTGAGCACATGGGTGACGAGTACGTCTCGACACCGAGAACGGGGACCTCTCCCGCGCCGATGATGACCTGGATTTCTCCTGTCAGTCACCTTCCCGGAAAAGTCACCAACTCCGACGGTGGGAAGATCGACGGAACCACCGTTACCTTTCAAAGAGCCCGGGTGACTACTGGGTGACCGGCAAGGACACTCCTGCCTTCCCATGGGTCTGGGTGATCCTCGAGTGCTGGTGGTCGCAGCTGCCGGAGGCGGTGCCTTCTGGTACCTGAATAATCGCAAGAAGGCGATTCAGCAGCAGATGTACCAGGTGCCCTGACTGCAGAGGCGGGATACGCACCCGGACAGCCACAGTCCCCTGCTCCCGAGCAGGCACCGGCACCCGGTTCGCTACCCCCACCGGCCTCGGCCCCAACCGGTCCGGGCTACGTGCAGCAGGGACCCGACGGTGCTCAGGGCCCCGGCCCCGTTATCCCTCCTTCTGACAACCAGCCAGGCTCACCGACCACCCACTGAAAGTCGATCACGGCGGCCCTGAGCAGCATGCCAGCCATGCATTGCGCTCAGGGCCGCCGTTTTCATGCAACGGAGTCCAGTCGCGCCGCTCCGTCTCACACGATTTGAGGCGGGAGAGGCACCATCCCACCCTTCGGCGCACCCCTGCCCCGCTGTTGTCACCTGATGAGTGAGTGACGCGAGATTGTGGCCTCTCGTCCCGGCCCGACGCCGATGGCGGAGATGCGGCAGTGGGCCAGCTCCTCGATGCGCAGCACGTAGTCCTGGGCGGCCTGCGGCAGGTCGGTGAAGCGGCGGACCTCGCTGATGTCCTCGCTCCAGCCGGGCGCCTCGGTAGACGGGAACGGCGTGGTGAAAGCGGACTGGGTCAGCGGCATCTCGTGGGATGACGGTGCCCTCGATGTCATAGGCGACGCACACGGAATGGTCTCGTACCCGGTCAGGACGTCGAGTTCTGGTCATCACCAGGTCGGTCAGCCCGTTGACGCGAGCCGCATACCGGGTCACGACGGCGTCGTGCCAGCCGCAGCGACGCGGACGGCCCGTGGTCACCCCGAACTCACCGCCCTCGGTGCGAAGACGCTCCCCCATGTCGTCGAGCAGCTCGGTGGGGAAGGGCCCCTCCCCCACGCGGGTCGTGTAGGCCTTGACGACACCGACGACCGAGTCGATCCGAGGGCCCCCACGCCGTGCTACCTGTGCAGCACCACCGGCAGTGCTGGAGGAGGTGACGAAGGGTAGGTGCCGTGGTCGATGTCGAGCATCGTGGCTCGGACCGGCCTCGAACAGGACCGTCTTGCCCTGATCGAGGGCGCTGTTGAGCACCAGGAGCAGTCCACGACCATGGGCCGGACCCGCTCGGCGTAGGACAGCAGCCGTCGGCGACGGCGTCGGCGTCAATGGCCGCCCGGTTGAAGACCTGAGGAAGAGGCTGTTCTTCTGGTCCAGGCCGAGCGGACCTTCTGACGCAGGATCGACTCGTCGAAGAGGTCCTGGACACGGATGCCCACACGGTTCATCTTGTCCGCGTAGGTCGGGCTGATCCCACGACCGGTGGTACCTGCCTGGCGCGCGCCCAGGAAGCGCTCGGTGGTGCGTCCAGAACCCGGGTTGTAGGAGGGATGAGTGGGCGTTGGCACTGATGAGGAGGCTAGAGGCATCCTTGCCACGGGAGGTGATCTCAGCGATCTCGTTGAAGAGGACCTCAGGTCGACGACGACGCCGTTACCGATAACAGGAGTGACCCCGGAGTGAGCACACCAGCCGGCAGAAGGTGGAAGGCGAACTTCTCGCCGTCGATGACCACCGTGTGGCCAGCGTTGTTACCACCGTTGAACTTCACGACGTAGTCGACGTCCTGACCGAGCCTGGTCAGTCGCCTTGCCCTTTCCCCTCGTCTCCCCACTGGGTACCGACGACGACAACGGCTGGCATGGCTGCTCCCTGACTTCAGTGACGGCATGCCGGGGACACACCGCCCTCAAGCCTACCGGAGCCGGGCGGAGAGGTACCCACCGGCGTCCCCCGACCAACCGACCGAGAAGACGATACGGTGGGGCACATGCCTCATGCCACCGTCCACCCCATCTCCACACCACGCCCTGCGCCGGCGAGCCTCGTCGCACTGACCGCAGCCGCCGCCCTGGCTCTGGCTGGCGCACCTGGGCACGCCCTTCCCATGGCTGACGACGACGTCAGCATGACGGTGTCCAGCGAGATCGTGGTCAGGAAGACAGACCTATACCGCGAAGTTCACGATGTCGGACAGCGGCTCCACTCCCGACGCTGAGCAAGAGCATCTGCAACAAGGAAACATTCGACGCCGACGAGTCGGACGCCAAGGACGTCACGGTCGAGTTCAAGGACGAGGGCGACACTCGCAGCTGCATCCTGCAGGGAACCGGTTCGGTCTCAGACTCCTCGAGCAGCATCTCGCACAACGGGGACGAGTTCACCGTCACAACCCCCGACTTCAACGATCAGCCCTCCAGCACCACCGTCAACATCACCCAGTCGGTCACCTTCCCGGCAAGGTCACCGAAGCCGACGAAGGCACGGTCGACGGCACCAAGGTCTCCTTCCAACGACGGGGACTCTCACCAGGTCAAGGGGAAGGACGAGCCCACCAAGAGCGCAGCAGCAGGCAGCTCACAGGGCACTGCGGCAGAGGAAGACGGCGGCTCCACTCCCACCCTGGGCGCGGTTGCTGATGAGAGCAATCCCAGCGGCCGCTATCGGTGGAGGCGTCGCGGCTGCCATGAGCCAGAGGAAAAGAAGCAGCAGCAGCCCCAGCCCGGCCCCACGCGACTCCCCACCCAGGCCTACGACCCCAACCAGGCCCTCTTCAGCCAACCGGACCAGCCCTGACAGCCCAACCAGCAGCCCTACCAGCCCGGCTACACCAACCCCGCCACCCAACCCAACCAGCAGCCCCTACCAGCCCGGCTACACCAACCCCGCCACCCAACCCAACCAGCAGCCCTACAACAACCAGCTGGGCTACACCAACCCCGCCACCCAACCCAACCAGCAGCCCAACAACAACCAGCAGGGGACGCACGGCCAGCGGTTCTGAAGAGCTCCCGAGGATGCGGTAGATGGGGCGTGCTCTCAGGTCGGACTTGGACATGCGCAAAGGACTTCTCGATGTTGTACAGACGGTTGGTAGGCGCTGATGACTGTCTCAGGGGCGGGGTTGGGCAGGTTGATGACGTAGCCCTTCCACCCGGCCAGGGTGCGGGCTCTTGTCTCCAGGTCGCGGTTGATGCTCCGGGTGGCGCCGGACAGGTGCACGAAGCGGTTGCGCTTGACGGGGATCTTTCCTGCGACGGCTTTCTCGGCCTTGGCGACCTGGGTATCGATCCCGCGTAGGGTGCGTCGGGCTCTGTCGGCGCTGTAGCGGTAGTAGACGGTCCTCGTCGCGGCGTTGATCATCCCGGCGTCAGCCACGACCCGCGACGAATCCTGCTTGCTGGACGGCTCAATCAGCCTGGCGGTAACGAGCTGACGGAAGACCTCGTCAGCACCATCGAGTCTGTCCAGCCCCACCGCCTTCCAAGCCGTCTCCAGGGCCTCCAGGAGCACTCCCATCCGCTTGAAGGTGATCGACGCCACACACTCGGCCCCAGCAGGCGCCTGCGGCCCAGATCCTGCGACGTTCATGCCACTCAGGCCCGGCAGGTCGACGCTGAGCTGGCCGGCGTTGAGCCGTTGCCTGGCGACCTCCTTGAGCACCGCCAGCTCGGCGTCATCATGGGCCGAGCCAATGTGCTCGATGCTGCGTGCCCCCTTCCGGGAGAAGTGCACGATCTGCACTGCACGAGCCCCCGACGCCGTCCTGACCGTGCGAACGTACGGACTCATACCCCCACGTTAGCGCCCACCCCAACCCACGCAACCCCCACAATCCCAACAACAACCAGCCCCCAGGCAACCCAACCACCCCACAATGAGCCAAGTCAGATCAGTGAGTGCTCTTGCCTCGAAACGCCCCCTCACCCCCACCGTTCCAACAAAGAACCCCAATCCGAAAAATTATTACCCACTCCAGACCCAAGCAGCCACCTCAACCCACTTTGCTGCCCCTATCAGGCAAATCAACCGGATGCACTACACAGGCACGCATGAGGCGTCGAACCTGAGCAAGCCCCTGAGCATCATTGAGCTGTGCGCGCATCTCTGGATGACAGGAGTAGAACACGAGAAGCTGATGTAACTGCGTGTATCCAATCGCCATGGCATCCATCGGTATTACGGCACCGCCATTCTGTTTCCCGAAGACGACAACACTATGAGCATCACGGAAAGGCATCGACTTCAGCACATGCGCAACCACCGGAAATTCTTCCCAAAAGAACTTAATGTCTTCACTCTTCGGTTCGCAAAAGCTCACACCTGTAGGATCAAGCGCCATTGCCGGCGATCTGCTGGGACGCGTGAGTTAAGCCAGAAACTCACTGCAATGAAGCCGAAACCTACCGTCTGCGCCAGGATTAGGGGAAGTGCGGCCTCTGTTTCTCGCAGCGTTGACACTAATATGACCCAGCCTATGAGAGTCAACATCCCAAAACCCAGTGCACCCAGCCGCGCTAGAGTGGGAGAGATCCATAGTCTCGACAGGAGAATACGATTATTCTTGACCCTCCACCGCCTACTTTACGCTATTGTCCCGAAATACCAAGAATTTCACTATCGCCGCCCTGGCACCAAGCAACGCAGTGCACAAAAAAAACAGAAATGGAGCCCAAGAGACTCGATCGGCGACCGCAAAACCGATAAAACTAAGTACCGACAGGATGCCACACACGAGACTGACGTAGAGTGCTCGACGGGGACCGTTGAGTCTACGACGATCAGCTTCGGAAACATCCATTTCCTTGATGCGATAAAATTTCGGCGAAGCAGATTGCTTACAACCATCATCGGCGCCGTCTGAACTTCGATCTTCTAAGATTCTTCTGCCCGTATCGAGCGTCTCCTCCTGCTGCCACACTGGAACATCTCGAAGATCAAGCAGGCGAGATAGACCCTGATCGAGGGATAACTCGCTGCGAACTTCATTATGTTTGCCATAGAAAGCGATAATACGCTGAACGTGCACGTACGAAATAGGGATCATGTCCGCTCGAATTGGCATCTCCCGACCATCCGAAGAACGAATGATTATGGTTCGGCGCTTCACCCCTATCAACTCTGGAAGACTCTCCCATTGTAGAAACCTCTGATGGCGAGAGCCGACACCGATTCCCATGCCTTCAGGACTGACAACGATATTTGCTCTGGCACCAAATCGAGGGCTTCTAATCCAGACTGAAATACCTGCAACGATGCAAGCCAGGCCGAACCAGGTTGCCGGATCGGCCCGTACGTGTGCTGTTGGAGCTCCTCCAACGAGATCGAAAATAACGCGGACTACAACATATGATCCAACGACCAGCAACAGAAACGAAGCCCCGTAACACACGGGCACCAAATAAACCAAGGCCCTTATGTGTAGCCCATCAGTTTTCAGTCTCCACCTGTAGGGTGAAAGTCCGACGAGAATCTGCTCCACCACACTGACTATAAACAAGTAGAACAATAATGGGAAGACTACGGAAACGGCCAATTGGGTCGGCACCCCACCCCATACGTCCATGTATCTCCAGCTAAAAAATATCGCCAGAAACATGTAAAACAGAAGCCGTACTGGGGTAGTACGCCTCCGTCGGTCAGCATGTTCACATTCAATCGTACTGCCAACCATTAAACTACGAAATAGGCTCTTCAAACCTTTTCCCCGCCGATGTCGATAAACCAACTGACGCGCCGCAAGACCATGTTAGGTACTCGCACCTCTATACGTGCACTGTTTCCTCTCAAGATGAAAACTAGTTCGTGGCGTGTCCTTCATTTCCTTCATTCCGCTTCTTCGGATCTGACCATGTCTTCCAAAACTTCTTTAGGCGTATGCATAAGCGTGCGCACATGCTTGAGTCCTATCGGATTCGCAAGTTCGTTCCGCATTTCCGGATGATCGCCATAAAATGTGATGACACGTTGAAATTGTTCACCTCCCAGAGGGAGATAAAGCAACGGCACGTGGATCTTCCGTCCTGTTATCAGTTCTATCTCTACGCCGGTTCTAAAGTTTGCGTCAACAATCCCTACGATCCGAGGGTTCTCATCCCAAGGTATGAAATTACGTATTACACCATATGGCCAAATGTGTATACCCCGTGGATCCAGCACAATTTCTGGCCTAACGGGCAGCCCGATGGGCAACACAACAAGCGTTAGTAATGCGGTGGATACGAAGAAAATGATGGCGAGCCAAGTATAGCGATTCGTTGACATAGAATAAACCACGCCAGAATAGCGAAGCATCCAGAAAGATCGAATGCATCCGATAGTAATGCAGATAGAAGATGCCAAATCTCCCAACATGAATACTGCCGATGGACCAAACTGAACGTACCCAGGTCCCCGGAGCCACCGCGAGTACGCTGAGTCAACAGCCTTGAGTTTCAGCCGATATGCTATTCCATAGAGAAAAACACCAATACCTGTGAATATAAAAATCTCGCTCAGTGGAGTGGCAGATCCAAACTTCATAACCAGCCCAAGTGCGATGAACACCATGGATACTATCGGAATAGATCGAGAAGTCTTCTCACGTCCTCGATCAAATTCTTCACACGAACGTATTTTTCTCGGTGATTTTACGTTCCCCAGCCGTTGAATTTTCATCAGTCGACCCTATTTCTCACCTTAGAAGATATCCAACCTACCTTTCATGGGCAGTCCGCATTTTACCATAGCCTAGGTAAATGGCGCTTTGAGGTGAAGTCCTTCCAGCCATTCTTGATGTCTTCTCCCGTCTCCGACACCCACTCGTTAAAGTCATCCCCCTTTTCTTCGATCTTCTCACGAGTCTGCTTCGAAAGCATGTTGTCATATGCTTTGTCTATGCTCCATCCCGTTCCAAAAGCAGTTCCACCCGCAACGACCACAGCCATGGGTCCCGTGACCGGTATTGTGGCGAGAGCCACCGCCTCCGCAGCAGGGGCAAGTACAACGCCGGCAGCCGTTGTTATCAGTACTTTCCTGGACGCTCTCCTGCCCATAGGTCATATGCGGCTGAGCCTAGGGTGATCACTGGTGAACTATACTTCAACGCAGTCTTTCCCACACTTTTGGCAGTATCTGCTTTCGTTCGGTACCGCGCCGCCTTACGTTCGTTTACATGTTGTTCAATTACTCTCCGCCTCGCACCTTTACCAGTTCTCTTAAACTTCTTGTCGGCTGCTTTCTGTGCCTCGGCAGCGATACCTTCCCAATGGTCGCTAGCAGTTTCATATGCGGTTTTGATTAAAAGGCCGTCCTGCTTTTTTTCGGCTGCGGTAGTGACGATTCCTTTAAGTGCGCCAGAGAAAAGGGAGCTCTGAACGTCATTAGCGGCGGGTGCTAGTTGTGATTCAATCCAGTCAGTCAGCCGTTTATAAGTCGCCTCAACTCGTCCGTTGATCTTATTAAAATCTCGAACTTTCGCCTGGAAGTCTTCATAGGCGTTGTCTGCATTGTCCCAGGCGACTTTCTGAGCCTTTGTCCCATTTTTGGGGAAGTCTCCCGGCTTAGAAACTGGATCAGGGTAGTATATTATGTTTCCGTCAGTTTTCAGCTTGTCTGCTTTAGCGGTTTCAGATGATCTGCCATGTCCGACTTCCTCGAAGAAAGCTGATCCGCAAAGGCGTGGATGATTTCATTGGCGGTCTTGGTTCGATTATACGTATTTTCGCAGGTTTTCTCCATATCTGCGTAATAGTCGTGAATGGCGTCCGCTAGTTCTCCTTTTAATTTAGAGAAGGCGAGATTCTTGTTGTTCGACAACAGGTCCTTCGCTTCCCAAAGGTCGTCCCTTAACTTCCCCAGCCAACTCGCAACAAGATGGATCTGCTCAACATTCCCCGGAATAGTGACGTCGATGGTTGCTAACGTACTCACGGAATCTTCCTTTCCAGCTGACAAAACTCCTGAGCCACATCATTATCGACACCGTTAATTCGGTAGGTCGCCTCCGTCATTTTTGTCTCCACCGATCGAAGCGGCTCTTGAAATCAGGTCCGCATCTTCAGTTATTTTTGACATCATGCTCGCGATATACTCAGCACCATCACCACCATCACACTTATCCGGCATCTCACTTGCATGACTATCGATCTCTTTTTGTGAGTCGAACGATTGGGTCTGAATCGTGCTTGCAGCTTCTACTTGAAACTCCAGTTCTCTTTCCTTGTCACTCTTCTCTTGGCTTGGATGGCGGACCACCATATCCTCTGTTTGCATTTGCCATTATTCATCTCCCTTTCCTCTTGCCCACATCTCTCTTGGTAACTGCTGGTCCACGACCACGTCGAAGGGCTGCGCCTCAGCAAGCTCGTCGAGGTTCTCCGTGAGGAACAGCGCCCACGGCTGATTCGGCCCCATGCACTTCACCAGACGATCAACAGCCGTATAGCCAGCAACGCCCTCCGCCCATCCCTCAGACGTCGCAGCTCAATCTCCGCGCCCCTCGCATTAGGAACCCCGGTCGAGGGCAGATACAGCGCAGGCGGCACGAACGGACGCTCCGGGTCCGGACCGAGCGATCCCTCATCGCCCAGCGGCTCAGCGGCCTCCGCCCGCTCAGGAGGGGACAGCAACATGAAGTCACGAGAAGATCTCATGCCCCGACACTATCGAGACCACCTCAGCAGAACAGCACTATCTACCATCTAGACGGTGAGACTCATCACTCCAGAGCTGCCAGGCTCCGGGTCTTGTGAAGGCCGGTTTAGCCAGTTGTGGCGCTGGCCGGTTGCGGTTGTTCCTGGAGGTGGTCGTGGTTGCTGTCAGGTGCCCTGGGTGCGTGGTGTTTCTCGGACTGGGGGGAGTTTTTCTTCCCTTGAGTCGATAGGATAGATCCCATGCCAGCAGCGAAATACTCGGAGGAGTTCAAGGCGCAGGTCGTGCGTGAAGTCATCGAGAAGGAACGCACGATAGCGTCAGTGGCCGCCTCATACGACCTTGTTGCCCAAACGGTAGGTAACTGGGTCGCAAGATACAAGAAGGAGCACGCCACCGACCAGGACCGCAAGAAAGCCTCCGAGTCGACTGAGATAGCGACACTGAAAGCAGAGGTCCGTGAGCTGCGTCAGGAGAATGAGTTCCTGAAAAAGCAGCCGCCTTCTTCGCCAAGGAACGACCGTGACCGAGCGCTACGAGCTGATCAACCGCGAAGAAGGCCCCTACCCCATCTCCTCAATGTGCCGGTGGTCCAGGGTATCAAAATCAGGATACTACTCCTGGCGCGACCGGCCCCAGTCGCAGACGGCCGTCAGGAGGGAGGAGCTGGCCATCCTGATTAAGGACGTTTTTGAGGACTCCGATGGCACCTACGGGTACCGGCGAATCCAGGTGATCCTGGAGCGGCGCGGTGTGCGGGCCGACGGGGCCACGATCCGCGCCATCATGCGTGACCTGGGGCTACAGGCTGCGCAGCCACGGGCGAAGGTCCGAACCACCGTGCCGGCCCAGGACCTGGATGAGCGGCCGGACCTGCTCAGGCAGGGACTTCACCGCTGACAAGCCCGGCAAGAAGCTGTGTGGGGACATCACCTATGTCAGGACCTGGGCCGGATTCATTTATCTTGCGACCGTTCTGGACTGCTGACACCTTGAAGGTCGTGGGTTACGCGATGGGCAACCGCATGCGTACCTCCCTGGTGTGCCAGGCCATTGACATGGCGGTCAGGAGATGCCCGATTGACAGGGGCGTGACGATCTTTCATTCGGACCGAGGTAGTCAGTACACGTCTCAAAGATTCCTGGACCATCTCAGGTCCTATGGCATTCGTCCCTCGGTAGGGCGTGCGAGGGTGTGCTGGGACAATGCGTGGGCGGAGTCGTTCAATGCCACGCTCAAGAATGAAAGGGTCCACCGAATGGTGTATCCAACCAAGGACAAGGCGATCAAGGATATTGCCTCATGGATCGAGCTGACATACAATCATGTCCGCCTTCACTCAGCCCTGGGATACCGCGCCCCGAACGAAGTCGAACGCGAGTTCCTGGACTTAACGAAGACAGCCTGAAACACAAACAAGCACTGTCCGAAAAACACCTGGCAGTCCAGGCGGTAGAATCTGCTGGGTGAGTCCGTACCTGCGCCAGGTCAAGACAGCCTCGGGGGCCACGGCCGTGCAGGTCGTGGCCAAGGACCATGGTGTGCGCCGGATCGTGGAGCACCTGGGCTCAGCCCATGACGAGGCCGAGCTGGCCGCACTGATGCGCCTGGGGCGCCAGCGGCTCCTGGCCGGCCAGCAGGTCCTGGACCTGGGACCAGCACTCGACGGTGGCGGCCGGGCTCCCGGTGACGAGCCGGGTGACAGTGGTGCGGTGCGAAGGCCGCAGATCATCTCGCGCAGGTCGGGCTGGCTGATCGAGGTGCTGCGTTCGGCCTACCGGCGTCTGGGGCTGGGTGAGGCGGTTGGGGGTGGTCGGGCCTTTGAGCAGATGGTCGCCGCTCGCCTGATCGAGCCGTCCTCCAAGGCCGACACTCCCAGGGTCCTGTCCGAGATCGGCTGGCCGACCCCGGCCCACCGCAACACCTTGTACGCCTCCCTGGGCCGCTGCGCTGAGCGGGGCTACCGCGAGAGCCTGTCTGGGGCCTTGTTCGAGCACGTCACCAACACCTCCGGTCTGGCCCTGTGCCTCTATGACGTGACCACGCTCTATTTCGAGGCCGAGAGGGAGGGCGACCTGAGGCGGCTGGGTTACTCCAAAGAGAGGCGGGTCGACCCCCAGGTGATCGTCGGCCTGCTGGTCGACCGCCGCGGGTTCCCCCTGAGAATCGGGTGCTGGGAAGGAAACAAGGCCGAGACCACCACGATCATCCCCATCGTCGAGGCCTTCCAAGCCGCTCACAGCATCGAGGAGCTCGTCATCGTCGCTGATGCCGGCATGCTCTCAGCGACCAACCTCAAGTCTCTGCATGAGGCGAGGCTGCGGTTCATTGTCGGGGCTCGCCAGGTCTGCGCCCCAGGCGACCTCGAGGCCCACTTCTACTGGGCCGGGGACGCCTTCACCGATGGGCAGCTGATCGACACCATCACCCCCAAGAGAGGCTCAAACACCGAGCGGAATAAGAGCCTCAGGGCTGAGCCGGTGTGGGACCCGGACACTCACCCGGGCTCATGGAGAGCGGTGTGGGCCTACTCCAAAAAGCGCGCGGCCCGGGACAGTAAGACCCTGACCGCTCAGGAGAACCGGCCCGGGCCGTTATCGCCGGTGAGAAGCAGCCCAGACGCACCAGGTTCGTCACCGTCCATAAAGGCAATCAGGTGCTCGATGGGGCGTCCCTGGCCCGGGCCAGGTCGCTGGTGGGCCTCGAGGGGTATGTCACCAACATCCCCGCACGCTTGATGGACGCCGCCGAGGTGGTCTCCTCGTATCACGAGCTGTGGCACGTCGAGCAGTCCTTCCGGATGAGCAAGCACGACCTGAGAGCCCCGGCCCCGTGTTCCACCACCAGCGCGATGCTATTGAGGCCCACCTGACCGTGGTTATGGCCTCCCTGGCCGTCGCCCGACACCTCCAGGAGACCACCGGGATCAGCATCAAACGCATCATCCGCGCCCTCAAACCCCTCCAGGAGATCACCATCAACCTCAACGGCCACCACCTCACCGCCGCCGACCCCCTGACCCCTCGAGGCTAAAGAAATCCTCACCGCCCTGAGCATCCCAACAGGGCACTAAAAACTGTGCAACTCAGGCCAAAGGACGCCGCTACCTCAGCCTCGACGTCCTCAACCGCAGCCGGAACCTACCCAACGCCCCTCCTCACCAGCCCTAACAACCACACTCCACGAAGACCTCTACACCACATCAAGAGACTTGACCTTCAGGTCGGTGCACACTGCCGTTAGGTGGCCCGCCAGCCCACGATCCGCCGCGAGAACACGTCAGTCACGAAAGCCGCATAGACCCACCCGGAGAAACTGCGCACGTAGGAGGGGTACCTCCCGCTTGCGGGGGAATGTCGACGAGCCACAGCCCACCCAGGGCGAAGGCCTCAGCGCCGCCTGACCAGGTCAGCCGGACACCGCTCCTCAAAGGTGCCGAGGGCGGGTCGTGCTGGGCGACTTGACGCGCCTGACGCCGCGGTGACCCAGGTCGCCCATGAGCCGCACGACGGCACAACGGGCACGTGACCGGCACCGTGACGCTCGGCGACCTCAGGGCGACCCCGCATCACGTGCATCTTGCGGGCCCCCAGAACCGAGTAACTGGTTCCTTGGTTTTTGTGGATTCTGGATACCTCCACCCTGAGAGCCTCGTCACGCAACCACCGTGGCTGATGGAGGACGGGGCATGGCTGCGTGAGTCACGTGCTCGGGGCGATCTTGACGTCTGCGCTGGTCAGCGTCCGGCAGACCGACCAGGCCCCGAGCTCCTCCTTCTTGGCCTCAATGTACTGGCAGATCAGCGAGACGGGCGCTCGCTCACACCCGCCTCATATAGACAAAACCCATGCGCTCCTCAGGATCGCGTCGGCTCGTCGCAACTCTCGGACCTCCAACCTGACTCATGACACCTTGGTGGGTTGTAGGTGGGCTGGTGTGAGTTTTCGTTGGTATTGCGGTGTCGAGGGTCTGGTGGTGAGGCACTAGGGAGACCATATGGTGCGGTGCATGAGCCGTTTCTGCCGCAAGGTCAGGACCTCCTCGGGGCGATGGCGGTGCAGATCGCGGTCAAGGAGGACGGCGTGCGCCGGATCTGTGGAGCACCTGGGCTCAGCCCTATAACGAGACCGAGGTGGCAGCCCTGCTGGAGGTCGGGCGGTAGAGGATCGCTGCCAGGCAGGCCAGGGCTGTGGACCTGGAGGTCCTGGACCACAGCAGGACGAACCGCCTCAGTAAACGCAACGGTGGTTTCCAAGCGCTCGGGCCTGCTGTGGGACGTTCTGCACGGGGTCTACACCCGTCTGGGGCTGAGGGACGCTACTGGAGGCGATCGGGCGTTTGAGCAGATGGTTCTGGCGCGCTTGGTCGAGCTCCTAAGGCCCAGGTGCCCCGTGTCCTAGATGATCTGGGCCTGGAGTCGGTCAGTACCAGGACCTTGTTCCGCTCGCTGGGACGCTGCGGGCAGCGGGGCTACCGCGAGGCGATCTCTCAGGCCCTGTTCGAGCACGTCACCGCCAGTGGGGGTCTGGCCCTGTGTCCGTATGACGTGACCACCTTGTGCTTCGAGGCCGAGCGTGAGGACGACCGCGGCGGGTGGGTTGCTCCAAGGGGCGTAGGGTCGATCCTCAGGTCATCGTCGGGCTGCTGGTCGACCGGGCCGGTTTTCCTCTCCAGGTCGGCTGCTGGGAGGGAAACAAGGCTGAGACCACCACGATCGTTCCCATTGTGGAGGCCTTCCAGGCCGCCCACGGCATCGAGGAGCTCGTGGTGGTCGCCGGGCGCCGGCATGCTGTCAGCATCGAACCTGAGTGCGTTGGATGAGGCGAGGCTGCGGTTCATCGTCGGGGCCCGCACCACCCGGGCCCCGAGCGACCTGGAGGCCCACTTCCACTGGCACGGGGACGCCTTCACCGATGGGCAGGTCATCGACACCATCACCCCCAGAAGAGGCTCGCGGAGCGAGCGGGACAAGAGCCGCAAGTCCGAGCCGGTGTGGGACCCGCACACCCATCCAGGCTCGTGGAGGGCGGTGTGGGCATACACCAAGAAGCGTGCGGCCCGGGACAACCAGACCCTAATCGCTCAGGCCAACCGGGCCCGGGCCGTTATCGCCGGTGAGAAGCGTCCCAAGGGCACTCGTTTTGTCACCGTCCACGCCGGTGACGCCACCTTGGATGAGGCGTCCATCACACCCGCCTCAATAGACAAAACCCATGCGCTCCTCAGGATCGCGTCGGCTCGTCGCAACTCGGACCTCCAACGCCGGCTCCTTGATCCGGTCCGCCCCCATCGGTGGTGTTTCCCGGCCTCAGACCACCATCGACCTGAGCCTTCTTGACCCAGGAGCGCAGATCCTCGGGGTGGACTCCCAGATCCTCACCGATCCTGCGCACCACGCCCTTGGCCCACGCCGGGCCAGCCAGCGCCTTCAACGCCCGTCCTCGTGGCCCGCTCCCGCAGCTCCAACGAGTATTTCCTTAACACCATGACAGTGATCCTTCCTGTCATCACCGCCTCCATCAAACCCGGGGCGATTCAACCCGACAACAAGCTCCACCCACCGCACCCTCAAACAAAAAAATCGCGAGCCACTCGGCCAACCAACTAGACCGAATTTACCGGCCCGCTGTCGACTCACCCCTATTCTCACTGAGAGCATTAAGGTCTTCAACGATAAACGAAACAGGAGAATACATTAGCCTGCGAACATGGACTAACCCTTCTCGGTGACCAAGATACTCGCGAGCATCAGGATTATCTGAGTATAAAGTCAATAACTTTTTCAAATTGAACATACCCCAATGGAAGGTAGGACATCGGAAAGCTATATTGCAACCCGTTTTTGTCCTCAATGAGAACGAACATCCCGCCATTGCACCTTCGGCCGCCTACCACGCGAGGTCGATCACCCCAATTAATTCGGGTCCTGTACCTCCCTGCGGGCCAGACAATAATTCCGTTCGAGTTGAGAATGATCTCCGGTTCTGTCATTGCACTGAACGGAAACGTCGCTAGACTCATTATTGCCATGACCAGAAAGAAGAACGTGAGCATAGCAGCAACAATGGTGGCCCGCAGTGAAGTCGAATCGCCTCCCGCAACAGCCATCATCCCAATCACTGCTGCTCCAGCAATCAGAATGATGGAGTTCATGACTTGCCATATGAGAAATAGCAACGAGGGTCCGAACGTTACCTTACCACCACTTGCGTTCCAGCGCTTGTACGACTTTTTTGCGAATCTAAACTGCGCGTACTGCATCAACGCCTGCGCAACCAGATAAGTCCCGCCGGTGCGATAGGACACCAGCGTCGGCGCCAATGAGATACCGGAATATAGCACGCTGAAACAGAGCAGGACGATGCCGAAGAATCCATAATAATATACCTCTTTGAGACGATTCGCGTCCATGGCCGAACAAGAATACGACTCGTCCATTGGTCTCACTTTACCCACGTGCAACTGTCTTCCTGTCGATCATGCATTCGCAGCCTCGACGACGCCGACCTCGGTAACTTAAGGTGACTGGCCACGCATGCGCACGCCCAGTATGCAGAAGACGCCTCCAAGGGACCGGCGAGAATCCACAAAACTGGATTTAAGTGCAACACCTTACGAATGCAAAGGCCACTTATATGCCAAGTTTATCCCACGTCCATGCCGATGCGCTATTCCAGGCATCCGAGGCTTTATCCTCCAGGTACTTCCCAGTGTCTTCAGCCCAGTTCCCGACGGCATCTACTCCTTTACCTACCCCTTTCTTTGTTTCCTCCCAAGGGTGGTTAATAATCTCTCGATGCTCCAATGATATTGCATTATCATAGAGCCAACCTACCCCTTCTGCCACGCCAGTCGCTACGAAAGCGACTACAATGACACCACCCACAGTAGCAGCTTCGGGTAAGAGCGCCACCGTAACTATGCCTGCAGCCGTCGTGGCCGCAACTTTAGCTAATGGGGCGCCGGTTGCAAGATCGACCGCCGGACCGCCAAACGCCACCGCCTTCCCTGCGAACTTGCGGACGCCGTCTCCGACTGCTTCAAGCCCATCAGCGGTTCTTCGCATGGCTGTCGGCTTCGGCTTATTCAGCTTGTTCTCAATCGCATTTTTGCTCGGAGGTCGACTTCGAGTTTTTACTGACGGGCTGTGAGACTTGTCGGCGGCCCGGTTGTATGCCCAAGCATAAGCAGCCTCCCGCAAGGAATCCGCGCCCGAACTGTAAACATTTTCCAAGTATCCACCGTCTCGAGTTGCGACACCTATTGAATTCTCTACAAAAGCCTTTTGATCGCACCAGAATAGGGGCCTGTAAGGCATCCTTTTTAGCAGTAACGAGATTGTTTACTATCCAGTCATTCAGTGCATTGAACGTAGCTTCGACCCTGCCTTTGATCTTTTCAAAGTCTCGAACTTTAGCTAGATAGTTGTCGTACGCTTCATCGGCGGCAAACCAATCATCTCTGGCTTTCTTCGAGCCTTTCCGCGGAAACTTTCCAGGTGATGACACTTGCTCGGGATATCTGATGATATTTCCATCTACTTGCAGCCCATCACCTCTAGCTGTCTCAAGATGCTCCTTCATGTCATTTTTTCGCCATGACAACTGGTCCGCAAAAGAGCGGATGACATCTGCAGCTTTTTCTGCCCGGTCATGAACATTTTTAACCGCATCGCACAAGGTAGTTGAATACGTACCTACGGCGAGACCGACTTCACCCCCAACTCCGGTACCAGATCCGTTTTTAGCGAACAAATTTGCCGCACTGCTGGCATTGTCACGCAGTCCCTCTAACCACCGTGCGGCGTCATCAACAGACGATTCGCTTCCGGGAATAGTAACATCAATGTCCCCACCAGTACTCATGATATTTCTTTCTCCATCTGTCGGAAGGTCTGGGCAACACTCTCGTCCACCCCATTAATTTTATCCACAGCATTCGCCATTTTGTCTCCACCAAGTCCGGAGCAAATCGCTATATCTCCTGCATCCTCAGCAATCTTAGTGATCATGTCGACGATGTATTCTGTTCCGTCGCCGCCATCCACACTCTCAGGAAATCCCTTTTCATCGCTCTCTAAATCATCTCGGGCGGTATAAAAATTATTCTTGATATCTTCTGCATCATCATAATCTATTTTAACTTCGTTGGCCATTACTATCTCCTTTCTTCTTGATGCCAGAGTTCCCGTGGTATGCGCTGGTCCAGCATGACCACGTCGAAGGGCTGCGCCTCAGCAAGCTCGTCGAGGTTCTCCGTGAGGAACAGCGCCCACGGCTGGTTGGGTCCCATGCACTTCACCAGGCGATCAACAGCCGTGTATGCCAGCAGGGCCATCCGGCCGTCTCTCAGACGCCGCAGCTCAATCTCCGCGCCCCTCGCGTTAGGAACCCCGGTCGAGGGCAGATACAGCGCAGGCGGCACGAACGGACGCTCCGGGTCCGGACCGAGCGATCCCTCATCGCCCAGCGGCTCAGCGGCCTCCGCCCGCTCAGGAGGGGACAGCAACATGAAGTCACGAGAAGATCTCATGCCCCGACGCTATCGAGATCACTTGTGCATCGCAGCACTATTTGCCACTAGTACTGTGACGTTGGTCGCTCCAGAGGCGCCACCGACGCCGGTCCAGTGAGCCCCTGCACACGCCACAGGCCTTCCTCAGTGGCGAGCTCCCCGCGCAGCTCAGGATGGCGTGTATAGAAGGCCACGACTCGCTGTAGCTGCACGTAGTTCAGCGGTTGAGTGTCCAGACGTGCCTTGATCCGGCCCATCGGCTCGATATCCATCAGCACCGCGACTCCTGAGCCGATGCGCCCGCAACCCGCGAGGCTGGTCCGCCCACCAGAAGGGTGACTCACGGCGGGTCCCCACGGCGAAGCGGATACGTTCTGGGTCCAGGACGATTTCACTGCGACGACGGGGCAGCGGAGTTCCCAGCCCAACAAACGCTGCGGTCACTAGGAGGGCTACTGCGAGGAGGAACGGCAGCACGACGCCTCCTCGATCAGCACGATCACCGACCGCCAGAAGCCCCACCGACAGCAGACTCCCAATCCCCAGGAGCGTCATCTCCACGTGGATCGCCAGCGGTACGAACCATGTGTTTGTCAGGCAGACTCCCTCACTGCTCCAGGTCCACCGTCGGTGGGCGACCGTTCGGCATCTGCGAGCCCCGGCGAGTGCTACGGCGTGGATCAGAAGCACCAGGAAGACGACGAGCCCGAGGAGGAAGACGCTGGTCTGCCGACTGCTGGTGAGGTAGGCGGAACCTACGAGGACGATGATGGCCCAGATCAGGAAGCGCCAGGGGCACGGCGCGCTTTTTCGGTCCGCCTCCGCAGGACACCGGTTTCGAGGATCTAGAGCTGTCGTCTCGTCGCGGATCATCTGCCTCCTGACGCATCCCGAACGTCTCGAGGGCGGAAGACCATCGCCATGTCCGTACCCGATCGCAGCCGGTGGAGTTGGAGGCCTGGTCACCGCGGAGCCGAACGGCGCCGCCGGCTCCGGCACTGCTGTCTGAGCCCCGACCGCACCATGCGGCGGTGTCGCATACGGTGCTCCCCCGTTCGGGGTGTCCTGATAGGGCGCACCTCCATAAGGTGATACCGGAGACGGTGACGCATCGATCGGCCGGGTTGGTTCTGGGGCTGGAAGGACAGATCCCCTGCGGACCTGCTCCGGGCCTCCCCCACGAACCTGCTCCGGCACGACGGCGTCTCCAACGCCTTCGCCCACTAGGTCAGGCGCCGCCATAAAGGCACGCACCCGTTGCAGTCCCTGGCCGGTAGCAAGCTCACCTCGCAGCTCGGCGTGAGTCGTGTAGAACCCTGAGCACCGTCTGAAGCTGAGCGTGACCGATCGGCACGACAACGATGGGAAACAGCACCGGACCGCCTGCAGCACCCGTGATCATGACGTGCGGTCTCATGCGGTGGATGATGCTGGCCTCAAGATTCGGCCGCGCCGCCCAGGGAATGCAGGCGCGTCTGCGGCCACCCGTCCACACCCAGACGGCGTCCGGCGTCAGGATGATCTCCGGCGCCCTCTGCCACCGCCGGGGACAGTGGCAACATTCAGTATCGCCCCGAGCAGCATGATCGCCGCCAGTACGAGCGTCCACACGTCGTCGGCCGAGTCCACGCCTGAGACGAACTGCATCCACACAGCGACCAGTGCACCCGTCAACGCCACTGCGGCCGGCAGGTAGTCCTGCAGACCAATGCGCCGTGAAGGCCCGAACTGAAGAAATCCGGCCCCCTGCTACCAGTAGTCGGCAGACCGCGAGATCTAGTGGCTCATCGTGATCCTGCCGCCCCCGTACAGTGCGACGCTCAGAGCGCCCAGCACGAACATCGTCCCCAGCGGCACCTGAGAGGCGGTCAAGCTCCAGATACCAAGAGCCAGGCAGAAGGCACTGAGCACCAGCACCGAGCAGCCCTGGGCGCCTCGGCCACGGTCCGCACGCTCCCGGAAGTCCTCTAATCCCGTTCCTCCACGTGACGTCGTCGAGTAGCTGCTGGTCATACCCGCCCCGCTGTTGTCACCTGATGAGTGAGTGACGCGAGATTGTGGCCTCTCGTCCCGGCCCGACGCCGATGGCGGAGATGCGGCAGTGGGCCAGCTCCTCGATGCGCAGCACGTAGTCCTGGGCGGCCTGCGGCAGGTCGGTGAAGCGGCGGACCTCGCTGATGTCCTCGCTCCAGCCGGGCAGCTCCTCGTAGACGGGAACGGCGTGGTGAAAGCCGGACTGGGTCAGCGGCATCTCGTGGGTGACGGTGCCCTCGATGTCATAGGCGACGCACACCGGAATGGTCTCGTACCCGGTCAGGACGTCGAGCTTGGTCATCACCAGGTCGGTCAGCCCGTTGACGCGAGCCGCATACCGGGTCACGACGGCGTCGTGCCAGCCGCAGCGACGCGGACGGCCCGTGGTCACCCCGAACTCACCGCCCTCGGTGCGAAGACGCTCCCCCATGTCGTCGAGCAGCTCGGTGGGGAAGGGCCCCTCCCCCACGCGGGTCGTGTAGGCCTTGACGACACCGACGACCGAGTCGATCCGGGTGGGCCCCACGCCGGTACCCGTGCAGGCACCACCGGCAGTGGGGTTGGAGGAGGTGACGAAGGGGTAGGTGCCGTGGTCGATGTCGAGCATCGTGGCCTGACCGGCCTCGAACAGGACCGTCTTGCCCTGATCGAGGGCGCTGTTGAGCACCAGGGAGCAGTCCACGACCATGGGCCGGACCCGCTCGGCGTAGGACAGCAGCTCGTCGGCGACGGCGTCGGCGTCAATGGCCGCCCGGTTGAAGACCTTGAGGAAGAGGCTGTTCTTCTGGTCCAGGGCCGAGCGGACCTTCTGACGCAGGATCGACTCGTCGAAGAGGTCCTGGACACGGATGCCCACACGGTTCATCTTGTCCGCGTAGGTCGGGCCGATCCCACGACCGGTGGTACCCAGCTGGCGCGCGCCCAGGAAGCGCTCGGTGGTGCGGTCCAGAACCCGGTTGTAGGAGGGGATGATGTGGGCGTTGGCACTGATGAGGAGGCTAGAGGCATCCTTGCCACGGGAGGTGATCTCAGCGATCTCGTTGAAGAGGACCTCCAGGTCGACGACGACGCCGTTACCGATAACAGGAGTGACCCCGGGAGTGAGCACACCAGCCGGCAGAAGGTGGAAGGCGAACTCTCGCCGTCGATGACCACCGTGTGGCCGGCGTTGTTACCACCGTTGAACTTCACGACGTAGTCGACGTCCTGACCGAGCTGGTCAGTCGCCTTGCCCTTTCCCTCGTCTCCCCACTGGGTACCGACGACGACAACGGCTGGCATGGCTGCTCCCTGACTTCAGTGACGGCGTGCCGGTGGACACACCGCCCTCAAGCCTACCGGAGCCGGGCGGAGAGGTACCCCACCGGCGTCCCCTGACCAACCGACCGAGAAGACGATACGGTGGGCACATGCCTCATGCCACCGTCCACCCCATCTCCACACCACGCCCTGCGCCGGCGAGCCTCGTCGCACTGACCGCAGCCGCCGCCCTGGCTCTGGCCGGCGCACCTGGGCACGCCCTTCCCATGGCTGACGACGACGTCAGCATGACGGTGTCCAGCGAGATCGTGGTCAAGGAAGACGAGACCTATACCGCGAAGTTCACGATGTCGGACAGCGGCTCCACCCCGACGCTGAGCAAGAGCATCTGCAACAAGGAAACATTCGACGCCGACGAGTCGGACGCCAAGGACGTCACGGTCGAGTTCAAGGACGAGGGCGACACTCGCAGCTGCATCCTGCAGGGAACCGGTTCGGTCTCAGACTCCTCGAGCAGCATCTCGCACAACGGGGACGAGTTCACCGCCACAACCCCCGACTTCAACGATCAGCCCTCCAGCACCACCGTCAACATCACCCAGTCGGTCACCTTCCCCGGCAAGGTCACCGAAGCCGACGAAGGCACGGTCGACGGCACCAAGGTCTCCTTCAACGACGGGGAGTCTCACCAGGTCAAGGGGAAGGACAAGCCCACCAAGAGCGCAGCAGCAGGCAGCTCACAGGGCACTGCGGCAGAGGAAGACGGCGGCTCCACTCCCACCTGGGCGCGGTTGCTGATGAGAGCAATCCCAGCGGCCGCTATCGGTGGAGGCGTCGCGGTTGCCATGAGCCAGAGGAAAAAGAAGAAGCAGCAGCCCCAGCTCGGCCCTCCCACGCGACTCCCACCCAGGCCTACGACCCCAACCAGGCCCTCTTCAGCCAACCGGACCAGCCCGGGCCAGCCCAACCAGCAGCCCTACCAGCCCGGCTACACCAACCCCGCCACCCAACCCAACCAGCAGCCCCTACCAGCCCGGCTACACCAACCCGCCACCCAACCCAACCAGCAGCCTACTAACAACCAGCTGGGCCAGCCCCGGCCAGCGGTTCTGAAGAGCTCCCCGAGACGCATGGCCCCGGAATCAGTCGATTCTGGGGCCATGACGCTGCGTGGTGACGCCGCACTCACCGAAAGCGCGCTCGCATCATTCAGGACCTGACGTCGAAGCACCGCGGAGCGCCACCATGGTGGAGCGCTGCAGCAGGGCGATGAGGTAGGTCTGGAAAGCCGGCCCGACGAGAACCATGAACCAGGCGACCGCGGCCCGCGAGGCCGCCAGCCCCAGAAGACGATCGCAGGCGCCGCCGCGATCACGAGAGCAGTCATCGTGATCCCAAGGCGCCCCACCGCGAGACGAAGCGCATTGGACAGGTGCCGGTGGACCGGGGCGTCGAAGAAGGCGGCCAGTGGCAGCAGCCAGACGAGGATCGCGGCCAGGAGGACTCCCCCAGCCAGCACCACCCCGGACAGCGCACCACTCACGGTGCCGTGCTGGTCCTCCGGGGAAAGAGCCCTGCCAGACCAGGTACTCCCAGCCGCCGAGGGTCACCAGTACGAGCACCGGCAGCCACCAGGTCAGAGACTGGCTCAGGTTGAGGCGGAAGGAACGCCACCAGGTGGTGACGACCGCTGGGTCGCCGTCGACCGCCATCTCACCGGCGACGCGGGCGCAGGCCGTCAGTGAGGCGCCTGCCGTCACCACCGGCAGGCAGCCGGCCAGGGTGAGGACGTTGAGGATGACGACGTCGGCCGCTGCGGACCAGGCCCGGTAAGCCGGACTGTCGGGGCCGGGAACAGCGCCACGGGAATCTCCTTCATGCGGGCTCGAGCAGTAACAGAGGAAAATGATACGGGCGGTTCCCGGTGCCCACGGTGGGACCCGAGAACCGCCCGATTCAGGACTCGCGCGCGGGCATCAGCCCTTGACCGCTCCTGCGGCAACGCCCTCGATGATGTGCTTCTGACCGAAGAGGTAGAAGGCCACGATCGGGACGATGGCGAAGACGAGCATGGCCATCTGGGCACCCATGTCACGGTTTCCGTTGGAGCCGACGAGCGACTGGATGACGATCGGGATCGTCTTGTAACGATCGTCCTGACCGATGACGAGGTTGGGCAGGAGGAAGTCGTTCCACACCCACATGGCGTTGAGGATAGCCACGGTGACCGCCGTCGGCTTGAGCAGCGGCATGACCACCTTGAAGTAGGTCTGCAGCGGGGAGCAGCCGTCCATGTAGGCGGCCTCCTCGATCTCCATGGGGATCGACTTGATGAAGCCAGCGAACAGGAAGACGGACAGTCCGCCGCCGAATCCGAGGTAGAGGACGATCATGCCCCAGGGCGTGGCCAGGCCGAGCATGTCGGCGACCTTGACGGTGGGAAACATGACCATCTGGAACGGAGCGATCATGGAGAAGGCGAAGGCGTAGTAGATCGCCGAGGTCCACCAGGTCTTGATGCGGGTGATGTAGTAGGCGGTCATCGCCGTCAGGAACACGATGACGACGACGGAGCCCACCGTGATGAACAGCGACCAGCCCATGGCGCTGGCGAAGCCCGACAGGGCCAGGCCGGTGGCGTAGTTGTCCAGGCCTGCGAAGGTCTTGGGGGTCGGCAGGGCGAAGGGGCTGTCGGAGATGTAGAACTTGCCCTTGAAGGAGTTGATGAGGATGAAGGCCAGGGGATGACCCATACGAAGGCCAGGATCCCCAGCACGCCCACGAGCGTTCTGACCGGGTGTGCGCAGCGGTCTTCCGACTCGCCTTGCGAGTGGGGGTGGCGGATCCGGGGACGTGGGTCTGGACGGCGGTGCTCACGCGTCGACCTCCTTGGAACGAGTGGCGCGCAGCTGGATGAGCGCGATGGCGGCGACGATGAGGGAAGAAGACGACGGCCTCGGCTCTGGGCGACGCCCCTCCCTGGCCGATCTTCTTGTACATCGTGTTGACAATGCTGAGCGCGGCCATCTGGGTCTGTTTGGCCGGAGCCCCGTTGGTCAGAGCGAGGTTCTGGTCGTACATCTTGAAGGTGTTGGCCAGGGTGAGGAACAGGCAGATGGTGATCGAGGGCATGATCATCGGCAGCGTCACGTTGCGCAGCGTCTGCCAGCGACTGGCGCCGTCGATCTGGGAGGCCTCGATGAGCTCAGGGCGGCACGTTCTGCAGACCGGCGATGTAGATGACCATCATGTAGCCCATGAGCTGCCAGTTGACGAGCATGACCAGGCCGGCCAGCCCCAGTCGCCAGTCATTGACGATCGTCTGGCCCCAGCGCTGGAGGATCGCATTGAGCATGACCTGCCAGGTATAGCCCAGGACGATGCCGCCGATGAGATTAGGCATGAAGAAGACAGCGCGGAAGAAGTTGGTGCCGCGCAGCTTGCGGGTCAGGAAGTAGGCCAGGGCGAAGGCGCCCAGGTTCACCGTGATGATCGAGATGACCGAGACGACGGCGGTGAAGACGAGCGCCTGAGGGAAGTCGCTGCGCTCCCCAGTGGCCCTGGCGTAGTTGTCGGTACCGACGAACCGCGCGTTGGTCAGAGTGCTGAACTTGGTGAAGGAGAGATAGAGCCCCATGAAAAAGGGGACGATGAACGCGATCATGAAGGCCAACAGGGTCGGCCCCGCAAAAACTGGGAAGAACTTTTTCAGTGCCTTGGTCATTTCTGCCTCGAGGTGCGACCGGCACCCGCCGGGACGGTCGGGTACCAAAGGGCTCCCGCCGGGGCGGCAACGCGCAAGCCGATCGGCTCCGGGCGCGCCGCCCCGGACGGAAAGGGTATGGGGAGATGAGTCGCCACCACGCCGTCGTCGACGGACTCAGGCGGTCCCGGTCGGGCTGAGGCGACTCGACGGCGTCAGCTCTCCTTAGCCGACTTCTTCTCGGAGGCCCAGGTGGTCACGAAGAAGTCCTTGACCTTCGCCCAGTCAGCGCTGCCGGAGGCGTACTGAGCCAGGTGCTGGCCGAGCTGGTCCTTGAAGTCCTGACTCGGGAAGGTCGGGAAGACCCACTTGACGGGCGTGAGGTCCTTGTTGGTGAGGGCGGCAGCGACCTCCTTGCCCAGCGGGTCGGAGGGGGCCAGCTCGGCGTAGGCCTTGTAGGGCGCGATGATGCTGAGCTTCGGCGGCGAGCTGGAGCCCTCGGCGTCGGTGAACAGCCAGGTGAGGAAGTCCTTGGTGGCCTTCTGGTCACCTTCAGCGGCCTGGGGAGTTGATCGTCAGGTAGTTCTCGGTACCGATGGCGATGTTGGTCTTGCCCTCGCCGGACACGCCGACGTAGATCGGCAGGAAGTGGACGTCCTCGGCCTTGACCGTGTTGCCGGAGACCTCGGAGATCTGCGACCAGCCCCAGTTGCCGTTCTGGACCATGGCGGCCTTGCCCAGGGCGAAGTCGGCCATGGAGTCGGTGACCGTCTTGGCGCTGGCCTCGGTGGGCTTGATCGTGGAGTTGTTGAGGTAGAGGGTCGAAGATCTTCTTGTAGTTGTCCGAGTAGGTCAGCTTGATCTCATCGAGGTCGTCGACCTTGTCGTCGCGGTACTCGTAGTAGACGGGGTAGTTGGCCAGGTGGGTCTGCCAGCGCCAGTCCTCGCCGGGGGACAGCGAGGTCGCGGCGAAGACACCCTCGATACCGAGGTCGGCCTTCTTGGCCTGCATGTCCTCGACGACCTCCTTGAGCTTGTCGAAGCCCTTGATCTGGTCGACGGCGGTGGCCTTGGCGCCCTCCATGGCGAAGTACTTTTTGAGGATGGCGGCGTTGTAGATGATGCCGTAGCCCTCGATGGCCAGCGGCACGCCCACGACCTTGTCCTCATCACCCTTGAGGGCCAGGGACATGTCCGTCATCTGCTTGGTGAAGTCGGCGTCGGACAGGTCGGAGGCGTACTCCTTCCAGTTGCCGTAACCCACGGGGCCGTTGAGGTTGAACAGCGTGGGCGGGTTGGACTTGGCGACCTCGGACTTCAGGGTCTGCTCATAGGTGCCGGAAGCGGCGGTGACGACCTTGACGGCGACACCGCTCTTCTTCGTGTAGGCAGCCGCAATGTCCTTGAAGGCCTGCTCCGACTCGGGCTTGAAGTTGAGGAAGTAGACACCTCCATCGCCGTCAGAACCGGACGAGCTCTTCGAGCAGGCCGCCAGGGTCGCGGCGACGGCGATCGCAGCAGTTCCACCGAGCATGGAGCGGCGGGAGATGAGTCGCATTGGGGTCCTCCTTTGGACGCATGGGACAGGCGCGGACGAGGCGTCCGCGAGGTGCGACTGCCGTGTCGCCGGCGGCGGACCCGTCGGCTCAACGGCGACGACCTATCGCGGCACATTCTCGCCCGCATTGCTGCAAGGTTTTGTAATCAGTGGCCAGGTCTCTTCATCGACGCTGAGTCGACGTCGCTGTCGATCGCCCTGTTCGCACTAATCGCAGTCCCGATTCCACCTCCCATCAGAGACCATCGAGGTCGGGGCTTATCCCCTTTGCAAGAATGCAACCGACTCGGATCAGTTTCAGCGTCGGGAGCCTGCAGGGTCCGACCCCGTCACCTCGGTACGCGGACAGGACGTGGCTCCCGGCACCACAGAGGGTGCCGGGGCCACGCGCAGCGATCAATCGCCGCTCAGTCCTTCACCCGTGCGCGGGTGAGGGACTCACTTGCGGGCGGAGCCGACGGAGCCGAGGCGCTCGCAGGCCTCGACGACGCGGGCGGCCATGCCCTTCTCGGCGGCCTTGCCCCAGGCGCGCGGGTCGTAGGCCTTCTTGGAGCCGACCTCGCCGTCGATCTTGAGCACGCCGTCGTAGTTCTTGAACATGTGGTCCGCCACCGGGCGCGTGAAGGCGTACTGGGTGTCGGTGTCCACGTTCATCTTGATGACGCCGTTGCGCACGGCCGTGGCGATCTCCTCGGCGGTGGAGCCGGAGCCGCCGTGCATGACCAGGTCGAAGGGGGTCTTCTTGTCCCCGACCTTGGTGGCCAGGCGGTCGCCCAGGCGCTTGGCGACGTCGGCCTGGATCTCGCCCAGGAGCTCGGGGCGGAGCTTGACGTGGCCGGGCTTGTAGGCGCCGTGCACGTTGCCGAAGGTCAGCGCCGTGGTGTAGCGGCCGTTCTCGCCCAGGCCCAGGGCCTCGACGGCGGCCCAGGCGTCGTCGGCCGTGGTGTAGAGGTTGGCGTTCTCCTCGCCCCTGATGCCGTCCTCCTCGCCGCCGACGGCGCCGATCTCGATCTCCAGGATGGTGTTGGCCTTCTTGCTCATGGCCAGCAGCTCGACGGCGAGCTTGATGTTGTCGTCGAGGGTCTCGGCGGAGCCGTCCCACATGTGGGACTGGAAGGCGGTGGGCTCGCCGCGCTTGGCCTGCTCGATCTCGATCTCGAGCAGCGGCCTGAGCCAGGTGTCGACCAGCTTGCGCGGGCAGTGGTCCGTGTGCAGCGCGAAGGTGATCGGGTACAGGTCGGCGATCGAGTAGGCGTAGGCGGACATGGCCAGGGAGCCCTTGACCCTGTCGGCACGGGAGGAGCCGGACCAGTAGGCGGCGCCCCCGTTGGAGACCTGGACGATGCCGTCGGACTCGGCCTCGGTGAAGCCCTGGAGGGCGGCGGACAGAGTCTGGGACGAGGTGACGTTGATCGCGGGGATGGCATACTTGCCGGCCTTCGCGCGGTCAAGCATGTCGGCGTAGGACTCCGGGGTTGCAATGGCCACTGGGTGCCTCCTGATTGTCTGTGTGAGTCAGTGGTACGGGGCCGATTGTTCCACGAATTCGGGCCGAGGTGAACCGGATCATGGTCCCGGGTGAGGCCTGTTCAGGACCGGTTTGGTTCCACCGCTGGTGAGACGGGGCCGATCACAGCAGGGCCTCCAGCGGCCCCGGAGTCAGTCGGGCGCCGGCCCCGCGTGCTGGAGTATCCAGGCGTGCATGGCCACCGCCGCGGCGGCCGCCACATTGATGGAGCGGGTGGAGCCGTACTGGCCGATGCGCAGCAGGCGGGAGCAGCCGGCGCTCAGCTCGGCGCTGATGCCCTCACCCTCGGAGCCGAAGACCATGAGGCAGCGCTCGGGCAGATCGGCGGACTCCAGGGGCTGGGCCCCGGGGCCGTTATCGATGCCGACGACCTCGTAGTTTCGGCCCGCGCCCAGGCGAGCAGCTCGCCGGGCTCGGGGTGGTGGCGCACGTCCAGGTAGCGGTTGGTGACCATGGCGCCGCGCTTGTTCCAGCGGCGTCGGCCGATGATGTGGACGCCGGCCACGTTGAAGGCGTTGGCGCTGCGCACGATGGAGCCGATGTTGAGGTCCTGGCTGACGTTCTCGATGGCGATGTGCAGCCGGTGGGAGCGGGCGGCCAGGTCGGCGCGGATCGCCGCGACGGTCCAGTAGCGGTAGCGGTCGACGACATTGCGCCGGTCACCGGCGGCGAGCAGCTCGCGATCGTAGCGGGGGTCGGAGGGCCAGGCCCCCGGGGCCGCCGGGCCAGGGGCCGACGCCGACCTGACGGACGTCGGCCGGCCGATCTGCTCCGGGCTCGCAGGACTCGGCGACGCCGAGAGCTCGGGGCGCGCGCAGCCCTGAGGCACGCAGGCAGGTGCTCCCCTCGGGCAGGTCGGCAGGCTGCCCCGCGTCAGGGCCCCGCCCCGGCCGGCTGCCGCGGGCGCCGTCGGGGCACTCACTCCAGGCCGAGGTCGGCCAGACCGAGCGCCGCGTAGTAGGGGCAGGCCGGCGGCCTCGATACGCTCGCGCGCGCCGGTGGCCCGGTCGACGATGACGGCCACGGCCCGCACGTCGGCGCCCGCCTCGCGCAGGGCCTCGACGGCCTCCAGGGGCGAGCCGCCGGTGGTGGAGGTGTCCTCCAGGACCACCACAGGGCGCCCGGCGACGTCAGGGGCCCTCGATGCGGCGGCGCATGCCGTGGTCCTGGCGGCCTTGCGCACGACGAAGGCGTCCAGGTCCAGGCCGCGCGAGGCCGCGGCGTGCAGCATGGCGGCGGCCACGGGGTCGGCCCCCATGGTCAGACCGCCGACCGCGTCGATCTCGTCGGTGCCCAGGCCCGCCTCCTCCAGCATGTCGAGCATGACGTGGCCGATGAGAGGGCGGCCTCGTGATGGAGCGTGGCGCGGCGCATGTCCACGTAGAAGTCGGACTCGAGGCCGGAGGCGAGGGTGACCTTGCCTCGGACGACGGACAGCTCGTTGACGAGCTCGGCCAGACGGGCGATGTGGGAATCGTTGGTGCTCACGACCCGATGGTAGTGGGCGCGAGGGGCTCGTACGCCGGGTGGACACCCGCCGATGCCGGAGCCCGCCCTCTTCCGCGCTCTGCGGAGGGGCGGGCTCTGGACGACTCTGTGGGGAGGAGGGTCAGGACAGGGCAGCCACAGCGGCGTCGTAGTCGGGCTCCTGGCCGACCTCGGGGACCTGCTCGGTGTAGATGACCGTGCCGGACTCGTCGAGGACCACGACGGCGCGCGACAGCAGGCCGGCCAGCGGGCCGTCAGCCAGAGTGACGCCGTAGTCGGCGCCGAAGGTGGAGCGGAAGGTCGAGCCGGTCACCACGTTGGTGAGGCCCTCGGCGCCGCAGAAGCGGGAGCCGGCGAAGGGCAGGTCGGCGGAGACGCAGACCACGGTCGTGTTGTCCAGCTCGGAGGCGAGCTTGTTGAACTGCCGCACGGAGGCGGCGCACACCCCGGTGTCCACCGAGGGGAAGATGTTGAGGACCACGCGCCGGCCGGCCAGGGACTCGGCTGGTCACCGGGGCGAGATCGGCGCCCACGAGCTCGAAGGCGGGCGCGGTCGAGCCCACAGCGGGCAGCTCGCCGACGGTGCTGACGGGGTCTCCGTGGAAGGTAATGGAAGCCATGGTGCGATCGTTGCAGGTCGCGGCCCTCCTGACCAGCGGAGGCCCTCAGCCCTGGGCGATTCTCCGGAAGGCTCGCCGACTCTACTGAGCGTCCCGGCCGGAACGCTCAGGGTCACCGGCCATTCGGCGCACGAGCCAGCGGGGTGCCAGTCGCAGTATGGCGTTGGCACTGCGGTAGCGCAGGCTCGGGGTACAGATGACCTGGCCGCGGCGCACCGCAGTGAGTCCGTCACTGACCACGCGCTCGGCGTCCAGCCACAGCAAGTCCTTCCACTGGGTCTCATCGATGCCGGCCGCCGCGTGGAAGCCGGTGTGGACCAGCCCCGGACACAGCGCCGTGGCGGTCACTCCGGTGCCGGCGAGCTCGACGGCCAGCCCCTCGGTGAACCGGAGCACCCAGGCCTTGTGGGCCGCGTAGGTACCTACGACATTGTGTGCAGCGACGGAGGAGACGTTGAGAATGGCGCCGCGTCCGCGCCGCACCATGGCGTCGGCCGCCGCGTGGGAGGCCACCATGACCGCCCGGACCATGACGTCGAGGGCCTGCTCCTCGCGGGCCAGGTCTCCCCCGACGAAGCGCTGCCCCAGCCCGAAGCCGGCGTTGTTGACCAGGAGCCCTACGGGTTTGCTTGGCTCGCGCAGACGCTCGGCGACGAGCTCGAGCTCATCGCGCTGGGACAGGTCGGCCTGCAGGACCTCCACCTGGACGCCGGCGAACTGCCGCATCTCCTCAGCCACCTGCCGCAGGCGCTCGGGGGTGCGCGCAACGAGGACGAGGTCATGACGCGCCTGGGCAAGCTGCCAGGCGAACTCCAGGCCGAGGCCGCTCGTGGCCCCGGTGACAAGCGCTGTTCCCATGACGGCAGATTAAGGATGCTTACTGAGTGATCAATGGGAACTCGCCCTGCCGCCGGTTACCCTGCTGCCATGCGTCTGGCCACCTGGAACGTCAACTCCATCCGTACCCGCGTCGACCGCGTCCTGGCCTTCCTGGAGCGGGAGAACATCGACGCCCTGGCGATGCAGGAGATCAAGTGCCGCCCCGACCAGTTCCCGGTCGAGCCCTTCGAGGCCGCCGGCTATGAGCTGGCCATCCACGGCCTCAACCAGTGGAACGGGGTGGCGATCGCCTCGCGCGTGGGACTCGATGACGTCGACACCTCCTTCCCGGGCCAGCCCGCTTGGGCGGCCAAGCCCGAAGCTGAGCCGGTCGTCGAGGCCCGGGCACTCGGGGCGACGGTGGGCGCCGGCTCAGAATCGAGGCCGGTACGCCTGTGGAGCCTGTACGTGCCCAACGGCCGCGAGCTCACTCATCCGCACTACACGTACAAGCTCGACTGGCTACGGGTGCTGCGCGACGACGTCGCCGCCTGGCTGGAGGCCGAGCCCGACCTGCCGCTGGCGCTGGTGGGCGACTGGAACGTGGCACCGAGGAATGAGGACGTGTGGGATATGAGTGTCTTCGAGGGCGCGACCCACGTCTCGACGCCGGAGCGGGAGGCCTTCGACGCCTTCGCCGAGGCGGGCATGCACGAAGTCACGCGCGAACGGGTCACCAACTACACCTACTGGGACTACCAGAAGCTGCGCTTCCCGAGGAATGAGGGCATGCGCATCGACTTCGTCTACGCCTCGCCGGCTTTGGCCGGCCGTGTCACCGGCGCCGCCATCGACCGCGACGAGCGCAAGGGCAAGGGCGCCTCCGACCACGTCCCCGTCATCGTCGAGCTCGACTGAGGCCGAGAGCCACGGCCAGAACGGCTGATCACGGAGCCGACACGCGGCCCACACATCACATGGGCCGTCTGTCACTCAGAACAGTTGGGCACAACCAACGATTCAGTCAAAATAATACTGAAATATTTGTGTAGAAATTAAACTTCACACCCTCAGAATTTCGATATATCAGACATATGATATCCGTATGAAATATAAGCCCCAGCCGGTCAGTCGGCGCACTGCTCTCACCCTCTCTTCTCTAATCGCCTTGACGTTGGCGGCATGTTCGGGGAGACAAACCACCTCCGAGCCCAGCACACAGCCTCCAGCAGCCCCGTCGACCGAGAGTCCCTCCCTTCCCAAACCCCCACCGAGACTCCGACGCCGACCAGCACCCCTTCGACGACACCCACCCCCACAGCGAACGATTCGTCGACCCCACCCACGCACAGCGCCGACGACGTGACCCCCTCCGCCCCGCCGGCCGAAGGCGGAACCCTCACCAACACCCAGGGCGCGACCTCACTCGAGCCGACCTATTCAACCCACCATTCATCCTGAAAGAAGATCTCTACAACGTGGCCACCATCAGCAAAAAGAAGGGTATTGGAGCACGTTTGAGAGACAGCGACGGCGCCGAGGCTGAACTCCGATTGGAGAATCGGTTCCACAAGCTCACATTCAACGCCGGACAAGATAACAGCTCAGCTTCCTCTGACCTCACCCTTAGAGTCGAGATCTATAAGGACGGGAAGAGCGATCAGTTCGTCGACATCCCTTTCAACGAGATCAAGCCACTCGAGATAGATGTCACCAACGTCAATGCACTCAAGATCGATCTCATTCCATTAAATCATGACGGACTCAAATACAACGGTTCCAGTTCTCTGACCGCCGTCATGTTCGATATGAGACTGGAGTAATCAACGACACCCAAGAAGACAACTACAATGAAGTCAGACCCAGATGATATCGGGAAAACCAAAACTACAGAGGAGAACGATCAACACGCCCGCGATAACACCAAAATTAATAGAATTTCATCTCAACTGAAGAGAAAATTACTCAATCCCACCGCCATCGCACTGGCCACTCTCATTGTCACCACCGCAGGCATTATTATTTCTACAGTTCTCGATCTCCCCAGCGCCATCCTCAACTCCAGAGCCCTCTCTCACGAAGATACCGCACCATCACTAATTCCACCCCCCTCCAATCGACCAGAAAGCCGAGCATCCACCGACAGTAAACACGCTCAACAGGAGACATCGTCGACCACCGAAGCGCCACTGTCGAGCGGCTGCTACGACGGCGACACCCCGACACCGTGCGACTCGCCGCACTCGCGGGAGGTGTTCGCCAAACCGGCCGGCTCCCCCTGCGATGCGAGCGCACTCATCCTCTATATGGGCGGAGTCCCCGGCGTCGACCTCCTCGCCTCAGGCATCGATGCCAAGCCCCTTGAGAACACGGAGGACCGGTGCGTCGTCGAGAGGCCGTCGGGAATGCCGCACGTGTCGCTCAAGGACATCTGGACATCCGACAACGACCACAACGGCTACAAGGACGGCGGCGAGTTCCGTCGGTGCTTCACCCGTCAGGGGCAGGCGACCTCCTGCGACGCCGACCACGCCTCCGAGGAGTTCTACGACGCACCGGAGGAGGTCGACTGCGGCAAGAAGTACGAGGACTTCTCCGGCCGGCCGGTCGACCGCAACATTCGGGTGACTCGCCAGCCCAGGGACCACCGGATCGTCTGCCGCGCGGAGGTGCAGGTGAGCACGGACAGGCTGACCGCCTCAGTCCGCGACCTTGAGAACGCGACTCTCCCCATCAAGCAGAACTGACCACACGTTCACCAACGAAACAGCCACTCAGACAATCCAGATAAATAAGACCAAACTCCTAGGGGACTACTACCCATCTCGGCAAGGATACCGAAAACACGCACCTGCGACAGGTTGTCAAAATTACCCTCAACATTCAGATTCTCCTACGACAACAACGTTTCATACGCCCCACAAACATATTATCTTGCTCGGTCGAAACTGAATATTCTTTTTTCTGTCGGATCGGGATCCAGATTCACAGCAGAATTCACTGACCAACGCCGCTATTCTCGCGCCATGAGCTCCTCGAAACTCTCCTCATCGCGTCGAATCGCCGCCGTCCTTCTTCCCATCACTGCCCTGTCCCCTGACCGCCTGCAACAGCCTGCCCGTCGGCTCCAAGGACGCCTCCCCCACCACGGAGACGAGCACCACCGCCCCTTCCCCCACGCCCACCCCCTACTCCGTCCGAGTCGGCCTCCGCCACAGCCAGTGCTACCGAGATGACTTCACCCCGGAGAACAGCAAGGGACGCGAGCTCAGACTCTCGGACTTCCAGGAGCCCTCAGCGACGAGCGACTGGCAGGAAAAGCGCTACGACGTCGCCTCGACTACCAACATCATGAGGATCGGCACCAACCTCGACTGGCAGAACAAGGGCGAGATCGAGCTGCGTCTGGCCAACAAGTTCCAGAAGGTCACATTCACTGCCGGTCAAGCCAATGTCGCCAAGAGCTCCGACCTCATCATGAGGGTCGCGATCTTCGCTGACAGCAAGGAGATCGAGACGGTTGACGTTCCCTTCAACGACGCCCACGCATTCGAGGTCAAGGCCGCGAACGTCAACGCCCTGAAGATCACTCTCACACTCCTCGACCAGAAGCAGGAAGTGCCGGTCTATACGCAGAGCACCACCGGCGTCATCTTCAACGTCAAGGCCGAGTGATGATCAGCGGGCCGCCGTCGCCGGTGCGCCTGCTCTACAACGCCAGGATCTGGTCGCCCAGCGCGGGCCACGTCTTCCGGTGAATCTGCCCGAAGGGCTCGGCTCCCAGGAAGACGGCCTGGCGCTCGGCGACCGGATCCACCCAGATGAAGGAGCCCGACTGGCCGAAGTGCCCGAAGGTCCGCTCACTGTTACCGGCCCCGGTCCAGTGCGGGGACTTGGCTCCGCGCACCTCCACCCCCAGGCCGAAGGGGTTGGGGGTCTGTCGCCCATAACCGGGCAGGGACGCCGTCGAGGCTCGGGCAGGACCGGCGTGCAGGCGCTGCGCGAGCGCGGGCGAGACGAGCCTCGGCGAAGCCAGCTCGCGGGCGAACAGCGACAGGTCGCGGGCGCTGCCCTCCCCGGAGTGTGCGGGCGAACCGGGGATGAGGACGCTGGCCATCCCCAGGGGCTCGAGCACCGTGGACTCCACCCAGGTCTCCAGGGGTGTACCGGTGGCCTCCTGAAGCCGCTCCCCCAGGATCTCGATGCCGCGGTTGGAGTAGATGCGACGCGTGCCCGGGGTGGCCAGGCGCTCGTCGGAGTCGGCGGCGATCCCCGAGGAGTGGGACAGCAGGTGCCCGATGGTCGCGCCGTCGGGAGCGGGCGACCCGCGGGGCATCCAGATCCAGCAGTCCCCGGTCGACGGCGACCAGGGCGGACCAGGCGACGATCGGCTTGGTGACCGAGGCGAAGGGGAAGATCTCATCGACGTCGCCGGACTCGTAGAGCACGCCGTCGTCGGGAGCGGGTGCACCGGTGACCACGAGTGCGGTCGGGAAGGGGAAGTCAGCCAGGGCCGGCAGCGCAGGGAGCTGCGTCTGAGGGGTGTCCGGGGCGGTCATCGCTCCTCCTCGCCAGGATGGTGTCTCGACGCGGGAGGCCGCGCCCCCCGCGTTTGTACCTTACGCCTCGGGGGCTGAGCCCTCGGTGCCGTCCACAAGGCGTCCGGTACGGTCGCGAGCGCCGCCCCCAGGACCGGATCCGGTCCGGCGGCACACGATGCGCCATGATCCTGCGAATCGTCTTCACTCAGAGAGGATCAGGGCGATGCCCTTCTACCACCGCCCACCCGCCGACCGCGGCCCGCTGCGTCCCCGCTCCCCCATGGCTTCCGGCCAGGCGGCCGCTACTCCCACACCCTGCTGAACTGGCCGAGGCCGTTGGTGTCGGCTACGCCGTCGTCGATCTGGAGACCACGGGTCTGTCCCCCACGACGGACCTCGATCCTGGAGATTGCGCTCGTGCTCACCGACGCAGCCGGGCGGGTCGAGCGCTGCTGGTCCACACTCATCGACCCCGGCGCGGGCGTGGACGTCGGCCCCACCCATATTCACGGGCTCGTCGCCGAGGAGCTCATCAGGGGCACCCGCTCGACGACGTCGCGGACCTGTTCGTGGCTGACCTTGCCGGGCGAGCGGTCGTCGCTCACAACGCCCGCTTCGACGTCGGCTTCCTCACCCAGGCGTTGGGGACACGGGGGCTGCTGGACCGCGGCGCGGGTGCCGCGGGTATGCACGATGGAGTGGGCGCGCCACTTCATGACGACGCCGTCGCGCCGACTGACGACGTGCTGCGAGGTCGCCGGGTGGAGATCGGCCGCCACCACAACGCGCTCGACGACGCCCCTGGCCGCCGCCGGGCTCCTGCGCCACTACCTGGGGGTGGGGAAGCAGCGCGGCGAGGAACCGGTGGCCTGGATCGGCGCGCTGGTCGACGCCCACCGCTTCACCGGTTGGCACTGGGATGCTCAGCGGGCGCAGGCCGGCGTCGAGCTCCCTCACGGCGCGCACCACACCCGGGGCTGAGCGAGCCCGCCCTGAGCCCGAGTCCTCGGGGTCGCGTCAGTAGGCGTCTGGACTGCGGGTGATGGCTGGGCTACCGGTCTTGTGCGCTCCCAGCCTCTCCCTACTGAGTACGGCTCGGATGTCGACAGCGGCATAGATGTCCATATCTGCAGCAAAGACCGGTACTCAGTTTTGAGCTTGGAGACAGAACCGCAAGATTCTGCGGATTGTGTGACAGCTCTCAAGGGGCGCCGACCCCTTTGCTGCAGATATGGACACCACCGACTGGTTCTACCCCCATCCAGCACCCCGGGACGAGCCGTCGAGCCACCCTGGTCCGCTCGGGACAAGAACCGCAAGCCAGATTCCGTCGCACCGCACCGGCCCTGATCAGGGACTTACTTTTCCCACGAGGACTGCGTTTTCCTGCAGACAACTGGAGTACGGCCTCAGTCGTCCGCGGAAGAAGTACGTTCTGGATAGAAAACGCAGTTCCCGGTCCGCTTGGCCGGCCTCCCTACGCGACCGCCGGAGCCGGCCGGGACCAGCGCAGTCCTGGCGGCCCCTGGAGACCTCTCAGGCCTCCTCGGCATCCTCACCCAGGGAGACGAGGAATCCGTCGTCGTCCACGGCCACCCCGGAGACGGCGGCGACCAGGACGGTGGCGAGCTCCTCGACCAGGTCCCGGGCCGTCTGACGCTCACGGCGCCGGGAGCGGGAGACCACCTCGGCGTAAGCGTCGGCCTGGTCCTGAGGGATCCAGCGCAGGTCGTAGGACAGGACCGCCCCACGCGCCCACGGCTCTCCGCGCACAGCCAGCGGAAGCCCGTCGGTGGCGCCGGCGCGCACCTCGATACGGCCCCAGCCCTCGTGCTCGGGGTCGACCGGAGTGACCACCGCGTAGCCGTCGCGCAGCTCCTCAATGACGTTACCGGTGGCGGCAGCGACGATCTCCTGACGCATCGTGTCCTGGCGGACCTTCTCCGAGCTGCGCCAGGCCTGCTCGAAGACCTCCGGGCCGATGCGCTCGACGAGGCGCTCCAGCTGCTCGGGGTCGATG